>CESP01124530.1_pt1 | contig 25912 bp, 19 predicted proteins | sample 531211 | NCBI WGS metagenome assembly CESP01 (sample SAMEA2622074, study PRJEB7988) | marine metagenome | biome: marine biome (ENVO:00000447); feature: surface water layer (ENVO:00002042); material: "saline water (ENVO:00002010), including plankton (ENVO:xxxxxxxx)" | depth 5 m | reverse complement strand
TTATTTCCCCTCTTTATGGTGGCACATTTATTGATTGTACATTTGGTGCAGGAGGTTACTCAAAAAAAATATTAGAAGACACTTCAAATAACATTATAGCTTTAGACAGAGATAGTTCTGTAAAAAGTATTGCCTCTCAACTTCATATAAAACATAAAAAAAGATTTAAATTCTATAATTTAAAATTTTCCGAAATTGATCAAATTAAAAATGAAAATATTAAAGGAATAATATTTGATTTAGGTTATTCATTAAATCAAATTTTAGACTTAAAAAGAGGTTTGTCTTTTAAAAGTAGAGGTAAATTAGATATGAAAATGGGTCTAAATGAATTTTCATGTGATGATGTAATAACAAAAATGAGCCAACAAAATCTGTTTAAAATTTTTAAATATTTTGGTGATGAAAAATATGCAAAACCTATATCAAAAAAAATAGTCAGACTGAGAGAAAATAAAAAAATTGAGACACAAGACCTTGTTGAGATCATAGAAAGTATAAAAACAAAAAAAACTGGAAAAAATAGCTCAACTAAAATTTTTCAGGCTCTTAGAATTTTTGTGAATAAAGAGATAAGTGAATTAATAAATGGACTAATAAATGCATACAAAATTTTACCAATAGGAGGTGTAATAGTCGTTGTTACTTTCCATTCGATTGAAGATAAAATAGTGAAGTTTTTCTTTAAAGAATATTCTGAGATAAAAAATACATCAAGATATTTGCCGAAAAGTACAACAATTAAAAAATATTTTAATCTTATAAAAAAAAAACCAATAATACCCTCATATAATGAAATTAAAATAAATCCTCCATCTAGATCTGCAAAACTAAGATTTGCTTATAAAATGGAAAATGGGTGTGATTTTAGAAATTTTTTAATAAATTTTAAATATTTAAAAGATATTGAAAACTTGGATTTTGATGTTTAAAAAAACCTTTATATTTATTCCAATTATCATTTTAATAATTTCAACAACATTAGTAAAAAATTCTACAAAACAACTTGATAAAAAAATTTTTCAAGTACGAGAGGATTTAAGAGCTCTAGAAGATATCCATGAGTTGGTTTTATTAGATTATAATTATCTTACTTCTCCAAATAAATTAATGGAATATTCACAAAAATACTTTGAAGAAGAGCTAAAAAAAAAAAAAATTATTGACTTAAAAACTTTGAAAATTGGAAATGAATAATATGGAAGAAAATTTTGAATTTAAGAAAAATAAATCTAATTTAAAAATATCTTTTGAGCGTATTGCTTTTATTTTTTTTATCTTTTTTTTTATTGCAATAATTTTTTCATCAAAAACCATTTATTTAAGCCTTAAAAAAAAACCAGATATAAAAAATATTGTAAAAAAAGAAAAATTTAGAGCTTCCATAATGGATAGAGATGGAAATATACTAGCAAAAACAGTTCGAGTAACTAATTTAGGAATAAATCCAAACCAAGTAATCAACAAAGATAAACTTTTAATATCATTAAAATTGATCTTTCCAGACAAAAATTTTAATAAACAATTAAACGGAGACAAATTTTTTTATATTAAAAAAAAAATATCACCTGAAAAACTTGAAAAAATTAAATTATTAGGTGAAAAATCAATTAGAGAGGAAGATAATATTGCGAGAGTTTATCCTAATAGAAATTTATTTAGTCATATTTTAGGCCAAATAGATACAGATAATAACGGTGTATCAGGTATCGAAAAGTCATTTGATTATGAGTTAACCACCAGTAAGGATCCCTTAAACCTTACTTTGGATACAGAACTTCAGTATATGACAAGAGTAGAATTATTAAGGTACCAAGACATTTTTAAAAGTTACGGAAGTACAGCTATTTTAATGAATATTAATAATGGTGAAATTTTATCCATGGTTTCTCTTCCTGATTTTGACTTAAATAAAAGAGAAAATATACTAGACAAAAGATTTATAAATAGATCTACCAAGGGTATTTATGAACTTGGTTCTGTCTTTAAAACGTTCACTTTAGCAGCTGGACTTCAAGAAAATGTTATTAAAGTAGATACTTTATTTGAAAATTTACCAAAAAAATTAAAATGTGCTGGAAGATCAATTTCTGAATATGATTTGGATATACCATCAAACCTAACAGCTGAACAAATATTAATTAGATCTGGAAATATTGGTTCAATTAAGATTGCTCAGATGGTTGGATTGGAAAAATTTAAAGGATTTTTAGAAGATTTAGATTTGGTAAATAAAACAAAATTCGATATAGAGGAAGTTGGCAACCCAATTCCATTTAAGTGGGGCAAATGTAAATTGGCCACTTCTGCTTATGGCCATGGAATAACAACAACACCTCTTCAATTAGCAAAGGCTTATGCAATTATTGCAAATGGTGGATATAAAGTAAATCCAACTTTAATAAAAAAAAAAGAAAAATTAAAAAAAGGTGAACAAATAATTAGTGAGCAAAACTCAAAAAAGATAAATAATATATTAAGAAAGATAGTTACATCATCCGAAGGTACAGCTAATTTAGCTAATATCGAAGGATATGAAATTGCTGGAAAGACTGGTACAGCTCAGAAGTCACTTGAAGGCAAATATTCAAACAAAAAAGTAAATACTTTTGCATCGATTTTTCCAATATCTTCTCCAAAATACGTGTTAATTGTTTTGTTAGATGAACCAAAATTAAGTAATGATTATGTTTATAGATATAATGATGGAAAAGAAAGAAGTATAGTTGGAACACCATTTAATACTGCCGGTTGGACATCTGTTGAAGTCGCAAAAAGTATAATAGAAAAAATTGGGCCTATTTTAGCCATAAAATATTAAGAAATTTTATTATGAAGTTAAAAAAATTCTTTAAGAATTTAACTAAAAACCATGGCGAAATTAGTTTCAAAGGATTTGATTTTGACTCAAAAAAAATAAAAAAAAATTATATTTTTTTTGCAATTAAAGGAACTAAATTTGATGGAAATAACTTTATTAAAAATGCAATAAAAAATGGTGCAAAAATAATTATTTCAAATAAGTTCAAAACAGGAATTAATAATGGAGTACTTTATATTAAGGTTAGTGAACCCAGATTAGCCTTATCTAGTTTTTCATCAAAATTTTATTATAAAAAACCCAATAATATAATAGGCGTGACAGGAACTAATGGTAAATCATCTATCGCTAATTTTTATTATCAAATCTTGAAGCTTAACAAAAAAAAGGTTGCTTCGATTGGAACTTTAGGTGTTAAGTCCGACTCCATTAATTTAAAATTAGACAATACTACTACAGATATTATTACAACCAATAAATTACTTTTTAAGTTAAAAAGTAAAAAGATAGAAAATGTAATCTTAGAAGCATCAAGTCATGGATTAGAGCAAAAAAGATTGCATGGAATTAATTTTAATACCTCAATTTTTACAAATTTAAGTAGAGATCATTTGGATTACCACAAAAATTTCAAAAATTATTTAAATTCAAAATTAATTTTATTTAAAAAATTAACAAAAAAAAAAGGTAACTTAATATTTGACAACGATATCAGATTTTCTAAAATTCTAAAAAAAATTGGTAAAGATAAAAATTTAAATTTATTAAATATAGGTAAAAGCAAATGTAACTTCAAGTTGATATCAATTAAAAATCTAAATAATTTACAGTTTGTAACATTTTTATATAGAAATAAAATCTTCCAATTTAAAACCCAATTAATTGGAAAAATTCAAATTAAGAACTTATTAATGGCGGTAGCTGCGGCTGTTAAAAGTAATTTAAAAATTGATGATATTGTAAAAAAGCTAGAGCATATAAAGCCAGTTAATGGCAGATTAGAATTAGCCGGAAAAACTAAAGATAATTCAATTATAATTTTAGATTATGCGCATACACCTGAAGCACTTAAAACATGCTTAGAAAACATTAAATGCCAATTTAGTTTGAGAAAAATTAATCTTGTTTTTGGATGTGGTGGTGAGAGAGACAAAGAAAAAAGACCAATCATGGGTAAAATTGCAGACAAATTTTGTAACTCTATATATTTGACAGATGATAATCCTAGAAATGAAAATCCAAAAAAAATAAGATCAAGCATAAAAAGATCTATTATAAAGTCTAAATTGATAGAGATACCGTCAAGAAAATTGGCTATTTATAAAGCTGTTTTAAATTCTAAGTCTGATGAAATATTAATTATTGCAGGAAAAGGTCATGAAAATACACAGGAATACGATAATAAAAAAAAATTCTCAGACAAAAGTATTATTAATAAAGCAATAATTTTAAAAAATAAATCTTTATCAAACGATTGGAAGTTAAATATTTTTAGAGAATTAATTAATGATAAAAAATTGAATAATCTAAAAAAATTTAAAATATCTACTAATTCAAAAGAGGTGAATAGAGATAAAATTTTTTTTGGTATAAAGGGAAATTCATTTAATGGAGATGATTTTGCTGATGAAGCAATCAAGAATGGAGCAAAAATTGCAATTGTACAAAATATTCGAAAATCCAGTAAAAAAAAAATTAAAGTAAAAAATACCTTAAACTTACTTACAGAATTCTCAAAAAAAGTTCGAATATCTTCAAATGCTTGTCACGTAGCCATAACAGGATCTTCAGGCAAAACTTCACTTAAAGAATTAATTGGACAATCTCTAAATAAAAGTTATTTGACGATTTTTTCTAAAAATTCTTATAATAATAAATTTGGCGTTCCTGTTTCTCTAACTAGTTTAAACTTAAATACAAATTTTGGAGTTTTTGAAATTGGCATGGATAAAAAAGGTGAAATTGATAATTTATCAAGAATAATTTCACCTGATATCGGGGTGATTACAAATATCAGCTATGCTCATGCAAAAAATTTTAAAACTTTATTTGATATAGCTAGAGCTAAATCAGAAATTATCAACAATATTAATTCAAGTGGAACGATTGTGCTTAATAAAGATGATAGATTTTATAATTTTTTTTGTAATTTAGCAAAAAAAAAAAAATTAGAAATTATTTCTTTTGGAAAAGATAAAAATTCTAACATTAACTTAACTAATATTAAAAAGTTTAAAAAAAATTCTATTTTAGTTATTAAAATAAATTCTAAACTTTATAAATTTAAAGTTCATAATAAACTATTACCTTATATGAATAATATTCTGGCGTCTTTAGCAATACTGAAAAGTTTAGAAATTGTTGATAAATTAGATATTAATTTTTTTTCTGAATATAAAATACCCAATGGTAGAGGAGACATAAAAAAAATACATATTGGCAAAAAAAAAATTAATATTTTGGATGAAAGTTATAATTCTAATCCTTTGTCACTTAAGTTCTCGATCAATAAATTTGATAATTTAAATATTAATCATAAAAAAAAATATTTGTTATTAGGAGATATGTTGGAATTAGGTAAATTTTCAAAGAAACTCCATTTAGAAGCCGCAAAAGATATAAATAATGCAAAATTCAAAAAAATATTTGTTTATGGTAAAGATATTGTTCATACCTTTAACAAAATTAGAACACAAAAAAAGGGAAAAGTACTAAAATCCAATGATGATATTCTAAATGTTATAAAAAACGAATTAAAAAAAGGGGATTATTTAATGATAAAAGGCTCAAATTCTACTGGGCTTAATAAGATTGTAAGACAATTAAGGTCTTTAGATTAATGTTATATTTATTATTTTCAATTTTAATTGAACAATTTAGTTTTTTAAACGTATTCAAATATTTGACCGTTAGAACTGGTCTTTCAATGTTTACTGCAATGCTTGTTGTTTTTTTGGTAGGCAATCCATTAATTAATCTTTTTTCATTAAAACAAATACATGATCCAATAAGAGAAGATGGACCTAGCGATCATATTATTAGAAAAATTGGAACACCTACTATGGGTGGATTATTAATATTACTCGGTGTTTTTTCTGGAGTATTATTATGGGGGGATTTATCTAACCCTTATAACTGGTTTTTAATTTATATAGCAGGATCATTTGGATTATTAGGTGCTTTTGACGATTATAAAAAAATAAAGATGAAAAGTTCTAATGGGATCTCATCAATAACTAAATTTTCATTACAAATTATTTTAGCATTGATCGGAATTATTATACTTTATTTAACAAGCAACTCAGATGAGTTGAACAATCTTTACTTTCCATTTTTTAAAAACCTAGTTTTAAATATTGGATGGTTCTTCGTGCCTTTTTATATGTTCATTATAGTTGGAGCCTCAAACGCAGTAAATTTAACAGACGGATTAGATGGATTAGCTACTGTTCCAGTAATGCTAGTTGCAGCTTGTTTTGCATTCATTAGTTATATTTCTGGAAACATTATTTTTTCTGATTATCTTCAAATAACATATATAGAGGGAGTGGGAGAAGCCTCAATATTTTGTGGATCAATTATTGGAGCATGTTTAGGTTTTCTATGGTTCAACGCTCCACCAGCAAAAATTTTTATGGGAGATACAGGATCTTTATCTTTGGGAGGATCATTGGGAGCCGTTGGCATAATAACAAAACATGAAATTGTATTAGCAATAACAGGAGGATTATTCGTTTTAGAAGCAGTCTCTGTCATAGTACAAGTTATTTCATTTAAACTTACAGGTAAAAGAATATTTAAAATGGCTCCAATTCATCATCATTTTGAGAAAAAGGGATGGCCCGAATCAACAGTGGTTATTAGATTTTGGATAATTTCAATAATACTCGCAATGATTGGATTGGCCACTCTAAAACTTAGATAATGAAATTAAAAAATGAAATTTCAAAAAAAAAAATTTTAATTTATGGGCTTGGAAAGTCAGGAATATCTACTTTCAATTATTTGAAACAAAATAATAACTGCTATGTTTTTGATGATGACAAAAGAAAAATTAATAAAAAATTTAAAAAATTTTTTTTAAATAAATCAAAAATAATTGATATTAAATTCGATAAAATAATTCTTAGCCCAGGTATCAATATAAATAAATGTTTTCTTTCTGATTATCTTAAAAAAAATCTACATAGAATTATTAGTGATTTAGACATCTTTTACAAATTTAGACCTGAAATATTAACTATTTCAATTACTGGAACAAATGGGAAGTCAACAACTTCAAAATTGTTGTATGATATTTTGAAATGTCATGGTTATGATGCACGGTTGACAGGAAATATTGGTAATCCAATTCTAGAGGAAAAAAAGATAAAAAAAAATACAATTTTAGTAGTTGAGGTATCTTCATATCAGTTAGCCTACAGCAAGTATTTTAGATCAAAATATTCTATTATATTGAATATATCAAACGATCACCTAGAGAGACATTTGACTATGAAAAATTATATTTCTTCAAAATTAAGATCTGTAACAAACCAAAAAAAAAGTGATATTTCAATTATACCAAATATTAATAGTTTAAAATCCATACTAAAAACCAAATCAGTAAAATCAAATGTAATATATTTGAGACATAATAAGTATATAAATTTGAAAGAAAAAATTAAAAATAGATATTTTAGTAAATCTATTAACTTTCAAAATTTAAAGTTTATATTTGAATTATCGAAATATATTAAACTTAAAAAAAATACAATTTTAAAAACTATAAATAATTTTCAACCATTAAAATTTAGACAACAGTTAATTTATAATTCAAGGGATTTCAAAATAATAAACGATTCGAAATCAACTACATTGTCCTCTACAATTCCCTTTCTAGTATCGAATGAAAAAATTTATTGGATCTTAGGAGGGTTGTTCAAAAAAGGTGATAAATTTGATCTAGCTAAAAAAAACTGTAAAAATATAGAGGCATTTATTTTTGGAAAAGATAAAAAAATATTTGCAAAAATCTTAAAAAATAAACTTAAATTAAATTTAGAAAAAGATTTAAAAGAAACATTAAAAAAAATCTCTAGAATTATAAAAAAAGAAAAAAGTAAAATTACTATATTATTTAGTCCTGCAGCAGCTTCATTTGACCAATTTAAAAATTTTGAACATAGGGGAGAATATTTCAACTCTTTAATAAAAAAATATTTACTGAAGTAATGAATAAATATTTCGATACTTATTATGATTGTTGGAAAAATATAGATAAATCAATTTTTTTTGTAATTACTATACTTTTTACTCTGGGATTATTTTTTTCATTTGTATCTACATCAATAATTGCATCAGATAAATTATCTACAAATTCGTATTATTTTTTTTTAAAACATCTAGTTTTTGTAACTTTGGGTATTCTGATAATCTTATTCTTTTCTTCATTAGATCAAAAATTAATGATTAATCTATCGATAGTATTATTTTTTTTTAGTTTCATAACATTATTTTTAGTGCCAATAATTGGAATTGAAGTCAAAGGTTCAAAAAGATGGTTAGATATTGGAACATTACCGAGGTTTCAGCCAATTGAAACTTTAAAACCATTTTTTGTAATTACAATATCTTTGATAATATCAATTGGTAAAAAAAATCTGTATTTTAAATATTTGATGAGTATGGTTGTTTTATTACCCACAATTATACTACTTTTATCTCAACCTGATTTAGGACAGACAATATTGATAACATCTGTATGGTTAACAATTATTTTTGTATCTGGAATAAATTTAATATTATTTTTTCTTTCTTCAGTAACAGTTTGCTCGTTAACTTTTATTCTAATTTTTTTAGTTCCAAAATTTGAGTACATAAAAATTAGATTACTATCATTTATAAATATCTCTGAAGGTAACAATTATCAAGCTGATAAGGCTAGTGATGCAATATCAAGTGGAGGGTTTTTTGGAAAAGGAATAGGTGAGGGAACATTAAACTCAAAGATACCTGAGGCTCATACAGATTATATAATGTCAGTTATTGCAGAGGAATTTGGAGTAATTATTGTTATAAGTATAATTTTACTATATTTATTTTTTTCATATAGAGTTATAAAAAAAATAAGTATAATTGAAAACAACAGCATCAAACTAATTCTCGTTGGATCAATAACAATAATTTTGTTACAAACTTTTATTCATATAGGTGTTAATATAAGATTGCTTCCAACAACAGGCATGACAATGCCATTTTTGAGTTACGGTGGTTCATCTATAATAGGTACATCTTTACTTTCTGGAATAATTTTGAATTTAACAAAAAGAAAATTAATTTAAAATGAAAAAGCTATTAATTGTTACAGGTGGATCAGGCGGTCATGTAGCACCTTCGATTTCATTATTCGAACATCTAAAAAAAAATTACTCAGTTAAAATTGTAACTGATCAAAGAGGAAAAAAATTTATAGATAAAAAAAAATATGATTATGAAGTTATATATGTACCAAATTTATTTTTAAAACTATATTTGCTGCCAATTTATATATTTAAATATTTTTTAAATATATTTAAATCATTTAAATTTATAAAAAAATATGGAATTGAAATAGTAATAAGCACTGGGGGATATATGTCCTTACCATTTTGTGTTGCTGCATTTATTTTAAAAAAAAAAATATTCTTATTTGAGCCTAATAGTGTTTTGGGAAAGTCAAATAAAATTGCTCTCATATTTTCAAATAAGATTATTTGTTACCATAAAAATTTAAAAAATTTTCCAACAAAATATGATTTCAAAAAAGTTCTAATAAAACCAATTTTGAAAAGTCAACTTTATAGTTTAAAAAAAAATTCAACTAAATTTGATAAAAAGATTAGAAAAATACTTATTATTGGAGGAAGTCAAGGAGCATCTTTTTTTGATGATAAAATTACAGAATTAATTATAAAAATTTCAAAAAAACATGAAATAGAGATCATACAGCAACTAGCAAATAAAAATTTAAATTCATCAATTCAAGAAAAATATAATAAAGAAAAAATTAAGCATGTTTTTTTTCAATTTTCTGATGATTATTCTAAAATATACGAAAATGTTGATTTAGCAATAACAAGAGGAGGTGCAGGTACTTTGAGTGAACTCTCTTTCTTAAGAATACCTTTTATATCAATACCATTACCCTCAGCTAAGGATAATCACCAATTTTACAATTCAATTTATTATTATGAGAATAATTGTGGTTGGATTTTAGAACAAAAAAATTTTGAAATTGTAGAAACTTCTAATTTCATTTTAAAAATTTTAAATAATTATAATGATTATGAAAAAAAAATTAATAATCTTAAAGATTTAACTGAAAAAAATACTTGGAATATTATAAATAATCATATTATAGGAATTATTAATGAAAATTAATCTTGGAAAGACTGAGCTTATTCACTTTGTTGGAATTGGTGGTATTGGAATGAGTGGTTTAGCATTAATAATGAATAGTTTAGGATTTAAAATTCAAGGTAGCGACATTGCGGATAATAAAAATCTTATGACGTTAAGAAAAAAAAAAATCCCAATATATTTAACACACAATAAAAACAATATTAAAAATTGTACAGTTTTAGTTATCTCTTCAGCAATAAAAAAAAATAATCCTGAGTTAAAACAGGCAAAAAAATTAAACATACCAATTTATAAAAGAGGAGAATTACTCGGGAACCTTGTATCGTTAATGAAAAATATAGTTGTCACTGGATCTCATGGAAAAACAACAACTACATCTATTTTATCAAATATTTTAAATTACGCCAAACTGGATCCAACAATAATCAATGGAGGTGTTTTAAATTCTATTGGTAGTTCAGCAAAACTTGGAAAAAGTGATTGGAGCCTAATTGAGTCTGATGAATCTGACGGAAGTTTTATGCAGATACCGTTTAATTACTCTATAATCACAAATATTGATAATGAACATTTAGATTACTACAAAACAATGAGTAATTTAAAAGATAAATTTATTGATTTTTTAGATAAAACCCCCTCTTTGGGAAAATCGTTTGTTTGTTTAGATGATACAAATATTAGAAATATTTTACCAAAAGTAAAAAATAAAAATTTTTATACATATGGACTAAATAAAAAATCTAATTTTCGTATATATAAAATTTATCAATATAAAAAATACACTAAATTTGACGTTAAAATTCAAATACCAGGAAGGAGCACAATAATTAAAAATATTAATATTCCACTACTGGGGTTACATAATGTGAAAAATGCAACATCAGCGTTATCAGTTGCATTTTCAATAGGTATTCCAAGCAGAATAATAAAACAGGGACTTAAAAAATTTAAAGGAGTTCAAAGAAGATTTAATTACTTGTTTGACATGAATGATGTGTCATTTTTTGATGATTATGCTCATCATCCAACCGAAATTACATCAGTTTTAGATGGTGTCAGAGAAGTTTATAAAAAAAAAGAAATTGTTTGTATTTTTCAACCACACAGAGTTTCAAGATTAAAAAATTTGAAAATAGAATTTGCCAAATCTTTCAAAAAAGCAAACACTATAATTCTCTGCCCATTATACAAGGCAGGCGAAAGTATAAAATTAGGTTTCTCATATAAATCATTTGCAAAATTAATTGCCAAAAGTTCGAATGTGAATTTAATTACAATTAAAAATGAATTGGAATTAAAGAAAGTCACAAATAATTTAGCTTTTGGCAACAAAATTTTTATCGCAATGGGAGCAGGATCTGTTTCTAACTGGGTTAGAAATTTACTTTAATATGAAAATAAGTGATCTTAAAGAATTTAAAAAAACAAATAACTCGGAAATATTTTTTGATTTTAATATAAAAAAACTTAATTGGTTCAATATTGGAGGAAAATCAAAGATTTTTTATAAACCTAAAAATTTAAGAGAATTAAAAGATTTCTTAAAAATGTATTCCAATAGAGGTAAAGTATTTGTTCTAGGGGCAGGATCAAATGTGCTTTTCAAAGATAGCATGTATGAGGGGGTCATTATAAAATTAAGTAATAATTTTTCGTCAATTTCTAAATTAGATAATAATAAAATTATAGCTGGATCATCCTGCTCTCAAAAAAAAGTTTCTGAATTTGCAATGGAGAATGATATAACCGGATTTGAATTCATGTATTGTATTCCAGGAACAATTGGAGGTGGGATTAAGATGAATTCTGGTTGTTTTGGTTCAGAATTTAAAGAAAATTTAATTTCGTTACAATGTATTGATTTAAAAGGTAATATAAAAATTTTAACTTCAAATGACATAAAATTTAGCTATAGAAGCATAGAGTTAGAAGATAACTTGATTTATTTAAGTGCTACATTTAAAGGCACTTTATCGGCAAGTAAAAAAATTAAATTTTTAATGGAAAATCTATCTAAAGAAAAAAATATTTCTCAACCTTCAAAAATAAAAACCAGTGGGAGTACATTTAAAAATCCTATAGATCAGACTGATAAAAAGGCATGGCAATTAATTAAAATGTCAGTTCCAGCAGGTATTAGTTTTGGAGATGCATGTATATCAGAAAAACATTCAAATTTTTTTGTCAATAAAAATAATGCTACGTTTGATGAAATGAATTCATTAATTAATTATGTAAAAAAAAAAGTTAAAGATAGAACAGGTTTTGAAATTAATTTAGAAATTAAAATTATAGATTAGTGAACAAAATATTAATTCTTGCTGGTGGTTATTCAAATGAAAGGGAAATTAGTATAAAAACTGCGAAGAGTGTATATTCAGAATTAAAAAAAAACAAAAAATACAAAATAGAAATCTGTGAACCAAATGGTGAATTTGTAAAAAATTTAAGAAAATTTAAACCGGCTATTGTTTTAAACCTTCTTCATGGCAGATATGGTGAAGATGGTTATATTCAAACTATTTTAGAAAGTGAAAGAGTTAAATATACTCATTCAGGTGTCTTATCTTCTTCGCTGGCAATAGATAAAGACATATCAAAAAAAATTTTTATTAAGCATAATATACTAACACCTAAATATTTAAAATATTCATTTAAATATTTTAATAAAAAAAATAAATTTATAGAAAAATTAAAAAATAAACTTGATTTTCCATTAGTAATTAAACCAATAAATGAAGGCTCAAGTGTGAATGTTTTTATTTGTAATAGGAGAAATTTTTTTAAAAATTTGATTAAATTAAAGGATTATGGTGAGATATTGATTGAGAAATATATACCAGGTAGAGAAATACAAGTAGCTATTTTATCTGAGAGGATCCTTGGGGCAATAGAGTTAAAACCTAAAAGAAAATTTTATGATTACCAAGCCAAATATAATCCAAAAGCTAAAACAAAACATATAATTCCAGTTGATTTAACAAACTCACAATATAAAAAAGTCACTAATATTGCACTAAAAGCCCATAGATTATTAAAATGTAGAGGTGTCTCGAGGTCTGACTTTAGATTTTATAATAATAAATTTTATTTATTAGAAACGAATACACAGCCAGGCATGACTTCATTATCCTTGGTTCCAGAAATTGCAAAATTCAATAACATTTCATTTAAAAATTTGATAGAAAAAATTTTGATAGATGCCTCGATTAAAAAATAAAAATAGAATATATTTTTATGTCTTTTGTTTTATTTTTTTAACAACAATTACAAATCAAAAATTTATATTACTTATAAAAAATATTTTTTATATAAATAATATAGTAATTAAAATCGATAAATTAAATTCAAATGAAGAAAAATTTTTTAAATTTAATTCCATAATTAATCAAAATATATTTTTAATTAAAAAAGAAGATTTTTTCACTTATTTAAATGAAATAAATTATCTTCAAGATATTAATATAAAAAAAAAATATCCATCAACAATAATTTTTACTGCAAAAAAAACAAATATTGTAGCTTTAACATACTTAAACCAAAAAAAATTTTATATTGGGGAAAATGGAAAATTTATACCTTCGGATAAAATTGATTTTACAAATAATTTACCAACTATTTTTGGTAAATTTGAAATCCAAGAATTTTTATGGTTAAGAAACGTACTTAAAGAATTAGATATAAATTATAAAAATATCAAAAAATACCACTGCCATAAAACTAAGAGATGGGATTTATATTTTGATAATAATATTATACTAAAGTTACCTGACAAAAATATTCCAAATGCACTGAAAGTTTATAAAAAATTTAAAGAAAAAAATGATATAAATGAAAATAAAACAATTGATTTAAGAATTTCTAATAGATTAATAATGGATCATGAAGAAGGGGTATAATTATAATATTTTAGATTTAGGATCATCCAAACTAAGATTTTCCATATTTGATAACAAATTAAATCAACAATATTCTGAGATAAAATCGCTTTTTCATCAAAACTTTTATTTAAATAGTAATGAACAAATTGTTTATTTAATTAAAAATGCTGAAAAAAAAATTTCCTCACATATTCAAGATATAGTTTTAATGTTTGATACAAATCACTTAATTTCAATTGATGTATCATTATCTAAAAATCTTGATGAAAGTTCTCATTTAAAAAAAGTTTACAACTCTCTACTTTTAGAATTAAATCAGATAATAAATTCAAATTATAATAAATATAAAATAATACATACAATATTAAGTAAATGTATAATTGATGATATTGTTTATGATAATCTTCCTGAAAAAATTAACAAAGTTAATAATATTAAAATAGAGTTTAAATTAATATGCTTTCCACTAAAAGAAATAAATATTATTAAAGAAAACTTTAATAAAAATAATTTAAACATAACCCACTATTATTGCTCTGGTTATTTAAAAACTTTATTTTATTTAAAGAAAATGAATTATAATAAAATTTCTTTTTTAGAAATAGGTCTAAAAAAGTCACTACTCTTAAATTATGAGTACAACAAATTAAAATCTATACACTCAGTGCCAATTGGAGGATATCATATATCAAATGATATATCTAAAATATTTAAAATAGAATTTAACGAAGCCGAAAAAATTAAAAAATTATTTAGTAAGTCTGATACAGAATTTTCATATGATAAAAAAAAGATTAATAATAACTCAATACTTAATAAAATTTTAAGTAAAAATATCCAAGTAGATTTATTAAAGAAAGTAATTTTATATAGGGTTCAGGAAATCATGGATATGACATTTGAAAAAAGTAGCTCAATAAATAAAGATTATAATGATTATAAACTTTTTTTAATAGGAGAGGGATCACTACTTTTTGATAACAACACTTTTTATTTAAATGACAAATTTGAATTTAAATCGATTAATTTTTGTAGTTTAAGCGATGTCGAGATATGTGGAGCTGGACTAAAATACTTACTCGATGATCAATTGCCTGATAATAGCAATAAAAAACTAGGCATTTTCCAAAAATTCTTCAATCTACTGGGGAAATAATTGTATTTTCTTGTAATATTTATTGAGTATTTAATAAATACCATTCCAATATAAATTCTATGTGTCAATTCTTAACCAAAAAACAATATCTAAAAGATTATCTTTTAAAGGTTTTGGAGTTCATAGTGGAAAAGATGTTAATTTAAATATTCTGCCCGCATCCCCAAATACTGGGATAGTTTTCAAAAGAATTGATTTGAACAAAAATAATATAATTTATCCAAACTATTCTAATGTAACTGATACAACATTGTGCACCACAATTTCAAATGAGTTTGGTGTAAAAGTTTCTACAATCGAACATCTAATGGGTGCATTTTATGGAATAGGTATAGATAATGCAATTATTGAAATAAATTCACAAGAAGTTCCAATTTTAGATGGGTCTGCAAAAGTTTTTGTCGATAGCATTTACAATTCTGGTTTGAAATTTAGTGACCAACCAATAAAGGTAATCAAAATTAATAAAAATGTAAAAATTGAAAATGGTAATAAATATATATCTTTAGATAAATCAAATGTTTCAAGTGATATTGAATTTGAAATTAAATATCAAAATAATTTAATTGGTACACAAACAAATAAAATAAATATCTTTGAGGATAACCTAGAAGATATATTTTATTCAAGAACTTTTTGCTTGTATGAAGATATTGCAAAATTAAAGCAAATGAATCTTGGTTTAGGTGGTAGTCTTGATAATGCAATAGTTATTAAAAGAAATAAAATATTAAATTCATCAGGATTGAGAAATAAATCAGAATTTGTAAATCATAAAATACTTGATTGTATGGGAGATTTATTCTTATCAGGATATAAAATAATTGGATCATTAAAATGCTCACAAGGTGGTCACAAACTTACAAATGAACTGCTTAGAAAAGTCTTTATTGATAAATCAAATTTTTCTCTGATAGAAATTAAAGGAAAGCAGTTACCTTATAATTTTGCAAATTACCAAAATTTAAAATCAATAGCTTAATAATTAGATATTTTAAATTAATCTGATAATATTTATCAAGATGCTAAGAAATACCTTATTATTTATATTTTTATTTTTCCTTGTGTCAGGATGTTCAAAAAAAGATGAAAATTTATCAATTTTAAAAGAAAAAAATTTGGAAACACAAATGATAGAACTTTATAAGCAAGCATATGAAGAATTTGAAAGAGGAGATGTAATTTTTGCTGGAAAAAAGTTTAGCGAAGCAGAATTATTGTATCCTCAATCAATTTGGGCACCAAGAGCAGTTTTAATGTCTGCCTATGGTTATTTTTCTCAAGGTTATTATAGTGATGCAATAAATGATTTGGAACGTTTTTTAGTAAAATATAAAAATCATCCACAAACAGATTATGCTTATTATTTATTAGCTTTATGTCATTATGATCAAATTGTTGACGAAAAAAAAGATCTTAATGAAATTATAGAAGCAAAAAAATATTTTAGTATCATTATTAGTAATTACCCTGAAACAGACTATGCACAAGACTCAAGATATAAAATGGAATATATTACTGAAATAATGGCTTCAAAAGAAATGTACTTAGCTAGATATTACACTCAAAGAGAAAAATGGGTTCCAGCAATTAAAAGATTTAGAAAAGTTGTAAATGAATATGAAACGACAATTTATGTTGAAGAAGCCTTACATAGACTGGTAGAATTACATTACAAAATAGGATTAACTTCAGAAGCGGAAAAATATGCACTTTTATTGGGATATAATTATCAATCAAGTCAGTGGTATGAAGCCAGCTACAAATTAATAAATAAAGATTATACGAAGGAAAAATTGACAAAAAAAGAGGATAAAGAGACTCTACTGGAAAAATTCAAAAATCTCTTCAAGTAGTCCAAAAATGTCTAAAAAAGATGTAATAAAAAAATATAACCAAAAAATCAAAGAATTCATAAGACATAACAAATTATATTTTGAAGATAGCAATCCCATTTTAAGCGACTCCGATTATGATTTGTTAAAAATTGAAATTTTAAGTTTAGAAAAAAAATATTATTTTTTAAATAACAAATATTCACCAAGTAAAAGTACTGGTTATGAACCTTCAAAATCTTTTGAAAAATATAAGCATAAGTTGCCAATGTTATCATTATCAAATGCTTTTAATGAAGAAGATTTAAAAAATTTTGAAAAAAAAATTTATAATTATTTGAATAAAAATATAAAATTTGATTATAGTGTTGAGCCTAAAATTGATGGAATATCAGCTTCTTTAACGTATAAAAATAAAAAACTTATTTGTGGTACTTCAAGAGGAGACGGTAATATTGGAGAGATCATTACTGAAAATTTAAAAACTATAAGGGATATACCAATCGTGATAAATTTTCCAAATTTTCCAAATGAAATAGAAATAAGAGGAGAAGTATTTATTAAAAAAAAAGATTTTTTAAAATTGAAAGATAATTTTGCAAATCCTAGAAATGCTGCATCTGGATCATTAAGACAAAAAAATCCAATAGAAACTAAAAAAATTCCTCTTAACTTTATAGCTTATACATTTGGATATGTTGAAGATAACCCATTTAAATTACAGTCGGATTTTTTAAAATATTTAAAAATTTGGGGCTTTAAAACTAACAAAGATAATAAAGTACTAAGTTCAGTTAGAGAACTAACAGAATTCCATAATAAATTTGAAAATAAAAGATTTGCTCTAGATTACGATATTGATGGATTGGTTTATAAAGTTAATAATCTCAATCTACAAAATAGATTGGGCTTTACCTCAAACGCACCCAGATGGGCTATTGCACACAAGTTTTCTGCTCATAGTGCAAATACAAGAATCATAAATATAGAAATACAAATAGGAAGGACTGGAGCTCTAACTCCCGTAGCAAAAGTTGAATCAGTCAATATTGGAGGTGTAGTAGTATCAAATGCAACCTTACACAATGAGGACGAGATCAAAAGAAAAGATATAAGAATTGGAGATGTTGTAAAAATTGAAAGAGCAGGTGATGTTATACCTCATGTCATTGAAGTTGATAAAGCAAAAAGAAACAATAGTTCAAGTCCTTTTAATTTTCCTTTAAAATGTCCTTCGTGCGGCTCAAAGACCACAAAGGAGTTCAATAAAATAACAAAAAAATTTGATGCTGTAAGAAGATGTACCAATGAAGGCTTTGAATGTGAAAAAATTGGAATTGAAAAACTGAAACATTTCATTTCCAAAGAGGCTCTTAATATTGATGGTTTAGGAAAAAAAGTTGTAGAAAAATTTTGGAATTTAAATTTTATAAGAAAACCTCAGGACATTTTCAATTTAGATTATAAAAAAATTGGAAAATTAGAAGGATGGGGTGATAAATCGATCAATAATTTAAAAAATTCAATAGAAAAATCCAAAAATGTAACATTACAAAGGTTAATTTACTCAATAGGAATAAGACATGTTGGAATTGAAAACGCTAAATTAATAAGTGAAAATGTTAAAAATATCTCTAATTTTATAAACGTAGTAAAAAAAAATAATATTGGCAAACTTCTAAATATTGATGGTATTGGCGAAAACCAAATTAATTCAATCAAAAATTTTTTTTCAGATAAATTTAATTTAAATATATTAGTTGAACTCAATCAAATATTAAAAATTGAAAATCAAACATTAAATGAAAATGGTGTTTTTAAAGATAAAACTTTTATGTTCACTGGTAAGTTGGATGGAATAAGCAGGGCAGAAGCTAAATCATTAATTGAAAAAAATTCTGGAACCACTTTAAGCAGTATTGGTAAAAATTTAAATTATTTAGTAATTGGCGATAAACCTACAAAAAGAAAAATTGAGCAAGCCAAAAAAATTAGTGTAAAAGTTATATCTCAAAATGAATTATTGAGACTACTTGATTAATTTGGCTAACCATTTTTTTTCACTTTTATTAAGAAAACTTGAGATTTTATTGTAAATTTCAAGATGGTAATCAAATAAATATTTTCTCTCTTTTCTATTAAGCATTTTAAAATTAATCATATCAATATCAATTGGAGCAAGTGTAAAATTTTCAAATTTCAAGTCATCTTTTACTTTATTAATAAAAACTAGGTTTTCTATCCTTATGCCATAATTGTTGCTCAAATAATAACCAGGTTCATTACTTAATATCATACCTTCTTTCAAAGTGATTTTATTATTTCTTGATAATGCTTGCGGTCCCTCATGAACATTTAAAAAAAAACCTACTCCATGGCCAGTTCCATGTGAGTAATTTAAACCAATTTGATTAAGTGATTTCCTAGCTAGTTTATCAATTAAGTGCCCATTATAATTTTTTTTTAAATCGCAGGTTGCTACTGAAATATGTCCTTTAAGAACTCTTGTAAAATTATTTTTAATTTTTAATGAGATTTTACCATTGCAAATTGTTCTGGTGACATCAGTTGTTCCCCATTTATACTGTCCACCAGAATCAATTAAAAGTATATCATTTTTCTTAAGTTTTCGGTTTGTTAAATTATTAGATCTGTAATGAATAATAGCACTATTAGGCCCAGATCCTGCGATAGTATCAAAACTTGGATATAAATATGAATTTGATTTTTTTCTAAAATCCTCTAATTTTTTTTCAATTTTTTTTTCATTTGCATATATCATTTTATTTTTAAACCAATAAAGAAATTTAGTAAGAGCTACTCCATCTATAACATGTGATTTAATCATATTACTAATTTCTGTATTGTTCTTTATTGATTTTAATAAATATATAGGATCTTCTATAGATAATATTTTAAAGCTACTTGCAATTAAGTTTTGTTCAAAAATAGAACACGTGCTTTTATCAACACAAAAATTACCTTTTTTTAGTTTGGTAATTACTTTAAAAAAACTTTTTTCATCAAAGAAATCTATTTTTTTGATAAATTTTTTTTTAATTTTTAAAATTTTACTTAGATTAGAAAAAAAATATAATTTACCTTTATCTGTAAAGATGGCTTTGCAATTTGCTAGAGGACTATTAGGTAAATCCTTACCCCTTATATTTAAAAGCCAGCATAAATTTTCACTACTACTAATATAAAGATAATTTATTTTTCTTTTATTTAAAATTTTAATTATTTTTTTTTTCTTTGAAATTGTTGTCTCCCCGCTAATATGCTTATCTAATTGATAAAATTTTTCATTTATTTTTAAATCTTTAATTTTGAAATCGTAAATTAATGGAATTAATTTAACATGGCTTCCAAAATATTTTTCTAAAGTAATTTCAGTAAATAAATTAGGGTCAAATCCAATTTTAATATTTTTGACTTCTTTTAAATTTTTTGGAAATAAATATGGTATTTCATATATTGTAAATTTTTTTCCTGATTCTTTCTTAGCCTGTAAAGTATATCTACCATCTACAAATAAATAATTTTTATTCTTTAAAATTAAGGCGAAGCCTGCAGAGCCACTAAAATTTGTTAGTTTTACTAAATTATTTATTTTTGAATATTCTGTAAAGTAAATATCATTTTTAGGAAAAATATAGCCGTCAATATTATTTTTTTTTATAAATTTTTTTACTTTATCAATCATTTCAATTTTTTTTGATATCGTAACCAACCTGGACTTCTTATCTCATTTTCAAATTCTATATCTTGATTAAATTCAAAGTCAGTTTCTTCTTCTTCAGAAAAATTATTATTTTTTTTTATAAATTCATCTGGCAATTCATCAATAAATCTTGAGGCCATGCTGTCAATCCAATCTCCTTGGTAAAATCTATTCATAGAAAATGAAATTTTGGCAATTTTTTTTGCCCTTGTAATACCAACATAAGCAAGTCTTCTCTCTTCCTCCAGACCATTTTCACCTTTCTCCTCTATGCTTTTTTGATGAGGGAATAATCCTTCTTCCCATCCTGGCAGATACACTATATTAAATTCTAAACCTTTTGACGCGTGTAGTGTCATTAGATTTACTTTTTCTGTTTCCCAATCCTGATCCAGAGATGTGGCAAGTGCTACGTGCTCTAAAAAACTTTCTAAATTATCAAATTCTTTCATAGCACTTAACAACTCTTTTATATTTTCAAGCCTATTTTCATTTTCAAAATCTTTTTTATTTTTAAGCATTTCGCTATAACCAGATTCATCTAAAACCGTTTGCAAAAGCTTCACATGATTTATTTTTTGATTAACTTCGTATCTCCACTTATCCAATAAATTTAAAAAAGATTTTAAACCAATTTTTGTTTTTGGTTTAATCTTATTAAGTTCAACTAATTTTTTGGAAGCAATTTCCAATGAGCATAAATTTTTTTTTGCAAACTCAGTGATAATTTTGATAGTTGAATCCCCAATTGATCTTTTAGGCACATTAATAATTCTTTCAAATGATAAGTCATCCATTGGTTGATGAATACATTTAAGATAAGCCACAGCATCTTTTATTTCAGCTCTCTCATAAAACTTTATACCTCCAATTATTCTATAAGGAATACCTACTTTTAAGAATCTTTCCTCAAACTCCCTAGTTTGAAAAATTGCTCTCACCAAAATAGCAATTTCATTTAAAGAGTTTTTTTTTTTTAATTTTTCTATAGAAGAACTAATATCAATAGCTTCATCTTTTACATTTCTAAAACAATCTAAAGTTACAAGTTCGCCATCTTCCTGATTTGTATATAAAGTTTTTCCAACTCTATTTTGATTATTTTCGATTAATTTAGATGCAACTCCTAAAATATTTTGAGTTGATCTATAATTTTTTTCTAACCGGATTATTTTTGTATTTTCGTAAATTTTATCAAAATCTAAAAAATTTTTTATTTCTGCTCCTCTCCAGCTATATATCGATTGATCATCATCTCCAACACAACAAATATTTTTATTCTCTTGAGATAGGTATTTAAGCCATTCACTTTGAATAAAATTAGTGTCTTGATATTCATCTACTAAAATATACTTAAATTTTTTTTGATAAATTTCGCAGATATCAGAATATTTTTCAAAAATCTTAACTGTATGTAATATTAAATCTGAAAAATCTGCACAATTTAACTCTAAAAGTTTTTGTTGATAAATTTTATAAATTGATAAGAAATTTTTTTCTAAAGACTCTCTTTTTTTTAGTATTACATCTTCAGGATAAAAGCCTTTATTTTTCCACTTATCTATTATTGCAAGAATATATTTAGGAGAAATTTTTTTAATATCTATATTTTCTGCTTTACAAATATTTTTAATCAATCTTACTTGGTCATCTTGATCTATAATAGTAAAATTTGATTTAAGTGAAACTGCTTCAGCATGTTTTCTTAATATCTTTGAGCTAATTGAATGAAATGTTCCCAGCCATGGCAAACCTGTAGCATTTGTACTTAATAATTTTGATACACGTATTTGCATTTCTTTAGCTGCTTTATTTGTAAAAGTAACAGCAAGTATTTGACTTGAAAATGCTTTGTGAGTTCTTATGATATGAGCAATTCTAGATGTTAAAACTTTGGTTTTACCTGAACCTGCTCCAGCAACAATTAGAAGAGGTCCATCTAAATGTTTTACGGCTTCTTGTTGCTTATCGTTTAAATTTGTCAAATAATTAGATTTTAACATAAATATTTGTTGTATAAGTCTTATTAGATTTCATGAATAAAATTAGAGAAAATAAAATAAAATTCTCATTAATCTTAATTTCTCTTGGTATATTATTTTCATCGTTAACTATTCTATCTTTACCCTCATTGTTTAATTTTAACAAAAAAGCTTTAATAATTGAAAAAAATTTTTATAAAAATTTTAAATTTTATCTTAATACATCAGGAAATATTTCATACAAGCCATTTCCAAAGCCACACTTGCTAGTAGAAAATTCAAAAATAAACTTGTCTAAAACATACGAAAATGATGGCCTATTAAATATAAAAAATTTAAAAATTTATATATCTTTAAAAGATATCTACTTAAGAAAGCTTCAAAATTTCTCGGCAACGGAAATTTCAGACTCAAACATCGAATTGGAAGTTTCTGAAATAATAGAATTAAGAGAACATTTATATAAAAAAGTTAATAACACGATAATTATAAATAATTCTAAATTTTTTTTGAGAAATAAGAATAAAGAAGTTATCTTAATATCCCCAATAAAAAAAATTACTAATAAAATAAATAATAAAACTAAAGTAAAAAATTTATTAATAGAAGGTAAAGTTTTTGGATTAAATTTTAGATCAGATTGGAAAAGAAATTATAATAATCCCAACACAAGCTTGCATACTATAGATTTCTTTAATCCGAATATAGAAATTAAAAATAAATATATATTTGAAAACAGCGAAAAATTTAAAATTTTAACATCAATTTCAATACTTCAAGATAAATTAGAATATAGTTTAAATAATGATAATGGAGTTATAAATCTATTTTCTCCTTCAGATAAAAAAAATATTAATTTTAAAATAAAAAGTATTATTAAGCTTAATCCATTTTATTTTGATGGTTCGTTATTAATAAAAAAAAAAAAAATTGAACACATAATTGATTATATCTTAGTCAATTTATTGTTATATGATGAAGACATACTGGGTAATATTAATGGAAATTTTTTGTTAAAATTTCAAGATATTAATAATAAATTGCTAAAAAATGGAGAGATAAGTTTATCAATTAACGAACGAAAAATAAATTTTAAAAAAATAAATTTTGATTTAGATAAAATTGGTGATTTAGTATCTCAAATTGATATTATTGAAAGCCAAGGGTCTATTAAATTTTATTCAAAAAATCAATTAAATATAAAAAATCATATTGAATTTGCAAAAAGGTTCCAAGTTAGTTCTAAGAAAGTAAAAAAAATAGAACAGATTAATTTTGATATGGAGCGAGAGGTAGGAAAATCGGATTTCATACTAAAAAATGTAAAAGTTAATAATATTAATGAACCAGATAAATTTAATGAAATTTTTTTTGTGAAAAATATACAAAATTTAAGAGCGCATATTAGGAAAATCGTTGATTAGCTAGGACCAATCATTTTTAAAGGATTAACTATTAAATCGTAATCTTTATCTGTTATCAAACCAGATTTAATTGCTTCATGTTTAAGTTTAGTGTTATTTTTTAAAGCGTTTTTAGCAATTTTGGCTGCATTATCATAGCCTATCCTTGGGGCTAATGCAGTAACTAGCATTAAGGAATTATCTAAATGTTCTCTAATCTTTTTTTTATTAGCTTTAATACCTTTCACACAATATAAGCTAAAGTTTTTAACACTATCAGCCAAAATATCTATTGATTGTAAAATATTATAGGCAATCAAAGGTTTAAAGACATTTAGTTCGAAATGTCCATGACTACCCGCTACTGTAATTCCAGTGTGATTCCCGATTACTTTTGCACAAACCATAGTTACCGCTTCACATTGAGTTGGATTTACTTTACCAGGCATAATTGAAGACCCGGGTTCGTTTTCAGGCAGCAAAAGTTCACCATAACCAGCTCTAGGTCCAGAGCCTAAAAACCTTATATCGTTCGATATCTTCATTAAAGCTACTGCACAAGAATTTAAAGAACCTGAAAAATTTACTATTGCATCGTGTGCTGCTAATTCTGAAAATTTATTTGGTGCAGGTTTGAATTTTATTTTACAATATTTTTTAATTTCACTTACAATTTTTTTGTCAAAATTAATTTTAGAATTTATTCCTGTTCCAACAGCTGTACCTCCTTGGGCTAAAAAATATATATCCTCTAAGCAAAATTTAATTCTCTCTATACTTTTTTTTACCTGTTCACAGTATCCAGAAAATTCTTGTCCAAGAGATATTGGTGTAGCATCTTGAAGGTGAGTTCTTCCAATCTTAACAATTTTTTTAAATTCTTTACTTTTATATTTTAATGAAATCTCAAATAATTTTAAACTTGGTAAAAGTTTTTTTAAAGTTTGTGTAGCAACAGAAATGTGCATTGCAGTCGGGAAAACATCATTTGTTGATTGTGATTTATTGACATGATCATTAGGGTGAACAGGTTTCTTTGAGCCTTTTATACCTTTTAGTATTTCTATGGCTCTATTTGCTATAACCTCATTTACATTCATATTGGTTTGAGTACCAGAGCCTGTTTGCCAAACTTTTAATGGAAAATTTTGGTCCATTTTACCTGCAATAACCTCATTGGAAGCTTGTATTATTGAATTAGCAATTTTAGTAGAAATTGATTTATCTTTTTTGTGAACTATCGCAGCACTTCTCTTTATAATTGCAATAGATTTTATTATAGGAGAGGGAACAAATATTTTGCCAATATTAAAATATTTTTTTGATCTTTGTGTAGAAGCACCCCAATATCTATCATTTGGTACTTTTATACCACCAATGCTGTCAAACTCTTTTCTTGTTTTCATTTGTTTGAAATAATAACTAAATAATTTATATACTAATTTTTATTAATCTTACAGGAGTAAAATGACAAATTTTCAAAAAGTAAAAAATTTCATGGAGACTTTTGGACAAGAAGTTAAATCAAAACCATCTTTCAGTTCTGATAAAATTAACATACTTAGGTACAATTTGATTAAAGAAGAATTGGATGAATTTAAACAGGCTTTAGACAATAATGATCTTTTAGAGGTCGCAGATGCTTTAACTGATATATTATATGTTACTTATGGAGCTGGGCATGCATTTGGTATTAATTTAGATGCTTGTTTTGAAGAAGTTCAAAA
>CESP01138808.1_pt1 | contig 25956 bp, 21 predicted proteins | sample 531211 | NCBI WGS metagenome assembly CESP01 (sample SAMEA2622074, study PRJEB7988) | marine metagenome | biome: marine biome (ENVO:00000447); feature: surface water layer (ENVO:00002042); material: "saline water (ENVO:00002010), including plankton (ENVO:xxxxxxxx)" | depth 5 m | reverse complement strand
CATTTAGATAAACTTGGTGTAGAACTTGAAGATCTTTCAGAAGACCAAGCTAATTATATTGGTGTTAAGGTAAACGGGCCCTACAAGCCTGAATATTACAGGTATTAAGCCTTAATTGGCTCTATTGAAACAAAGGACTTTTTGTTTGATTTCTTTTTGAAAGTTACAATTCCGTCAACTTTGGCGTGAAGTGTATGGTCCTTTCCAAGGTAAACATTCTCACCTGGATTGTGAACCGTGCCTCTTTGCCTTACTATTATATTACCAGCATAAGCAAATTGTCCACCAAATATCTTAACCCCAAGTCGTTTCGACTCTGATTCTCTACCATTTTTTGAACTCCCAACTCCTTTTTTGTGTGCCATAATTAATTATTTTTTTGCAGTTGTTATCTTTTTAGCTGTTGTCTTCTTTGAAGCTGTTGTCTTCTTTGCAGTTTCAACTTCTTTTTTTTGAGAAGCCTTTTTCTCACTTATACCTTGAATAACAATTTCAGTTATTGCTTGTCTATGACCATTTTTAACTTTATAACCTTTTCGCCTTTTCTTTTTAAAAACAATAACCTTATCATCTTTTTTATGAGCAATTACCTTAGCTTCAACAGATTTTCCAGAAAGAGTTGGTTTACCAACCTGAACTTTTTTTCCATCATCAACAAGCAAAACATTATCAAAAGAAACTTTTGAACCTTCTTTTGCATCAATCCTATTTACAAAAAGCTTTTGATCTTTTTCAACTTTGAATTGGCTCCCCTGTATTTCAACCACTGCGTACATTGTTAATTTTTGAATTGCAAAATTAAACTATTTATTAAAATATACAATAGATATTAAGGTTTATAGTTCTATCCAGTTTTCATTATTTAAAGACCAATCAACAACTTGTTTTATCCTTTCAGTCAACTTAATTGATGGCTGCCATCCTAATTTTTTCATTTTTTCACCAGAAAGCGAGTACCTCAGATCGTGTCCAGGTCTTGATGAATGGAAATCTACCATTTCATATTTAAGCACTTTTCCTTGAGAATCAGCAATTATTTTGGCTAACTCTAGATTGTCAAGCTCCTCAGAGCCTACAATATTAAATTTTGGACATTTAGCTCCTCCAAAGTCTGTTTCATCTTCTAGTTTATTTGTCAGAATAAAATGTATAGCTTCAGCTACATCTTCAGCATGAATATAATGACGTGAACCTGGAATTTTTTTTGTCTCATCAGAGTGAATAGTTACTGATTCTCCATCTCTAATCTTTTTAATACACATAGGTATAAATTTTTCAGGATGTTGTCTTTCGCCAAAGACATTCATAGTATGTGTTATGTAAACAGGCAAGTTGTAAGTGTTTTCATATGCTACTGCTAATTCTTCACCCCCTGCTTTAGTTGCACTGTATGGATTTGTAGAATTGTATCTATCATTCTCTCTATAATCAATGCCTTTTGGGGCTGGACCAAAAACCTCATCTGTGCTAAAATAAATAAACCTCTCTATTCTATTTGACTGATTGATGGTTCTTGCATATTCTAATATATTAGCAGTTCCAACCACGTTATCTAGCACAAATTCCATTGGATAATCTATACTTCTATCCACGTGCGACCCAGCTGCTAAATGTAAAATAATATCTATTTGGCCTATTTCTTTTTTGATCCATGGGTTAATCTCAGACTTTAAATCATGGTATACCACCTTAACTCTTGATTTTTTTATATTCTCAAGTTTAGATAAAATATTATCGAGTCTATTAAGATTTCCACTATAGTCGAGTCTATCTAAAGAAACAATATCCCAATCAGTGTTATTTAAAAGATAATATATTAAGTGATGTGCTATAAATCCTGCACCTCCTGTTATTAGTACTCTTTTCATATTTTTAAGTTATTAATATGCTCCTCTAGCCTGTCTTTTGGACACCAATTTAATAATTTTAAAGTATCATCATTTTCTCTAAGTGTTTTTCTGTAATTCCCTGGCTGATCAGGTATGCTTATTGAACTGGTATTGAACCTTTTATTAAAAAGCTGAAATACATTATTTATACTATAATTTATTCCTGTACCAAGCTCCCAAGCATCTTTATGATGAAGATCTGAAAATGCAATTTTCTTTAATCCATCTACAATATCATTGACATGAACAAAATCTCTTTTTTGTTCTCCATCACCAACTATAGGTAAAGGTTCTCCTTTCATGATTTTTGATATCCAAATTCCAATTACATTTCCATATATTTCATCAATATTTTCTCCAGGGCCATAAACATTATAGAACCTGGCAATTTCTACATTTACATTATATGACTCTTTATACAATTTACAAACTTCTTCACCAAGAAATTTATACATAGCATATGGAGATTCTGATGGGTAATGATGCTTTGATGAAGATCCAGCATAAACTACTTTTGTGTCATTTAACCTTGACCATTCAATGACTCTCGAAGTACCAAGAACATTTACATTTAATGATTCCTCAGGATTATCAAATGAGGGTTGAACTCGAGATTGAGCAGCTAAATGGAAACAAAAATCAAAGTCATTAAGGATATTATCGATGTTTAATATATCATCCTCAATATATTTAACCCCCTCTAACTCATTAATTTTAGAACCTGTAGAATAGTTGTCCAAGGATACTAATTCAAAGTTAAGGTTGATAAGATCTTTAATTAAATTTGAACCAATAAAACCAACACCCCCTGTTACTAATATTTTTTTCATTTATTTAATTGTATTATCGCCATTACCAATTTGGAAGACTTCATAGCCTAGTGATTTTAGCAACTGAATATCTAATATATTTCTAGTATCAAATATATATGGGAGATTAATGTTATTAGTATTTAATCTATTATTTTGCCAGTCTACTTGCGTAAACTCATCCCATTCAGTAAGCACAATAATTGCATTAGAATTAGACAAACATTCAGATAAAGTGCTTTGAATTTTAACTTGACCTAAAAAACTCTTTATTTCTTTTGGATTAAGATTCTTAGACTCTAAGTATGTTGTAAGATCTTGTATAATCTGCTTTTTTTCAACTAAAGGGTCATATATTTTCAGGCTCGCACCATTAATAATTAGATCAGATGAAATTGGGATAGCAGATGACTCTCTAGTATCATTAGTGTCTTTTTTAAAAGACCACCCAAGTATAGAAATTTTTTTATTTTTTAATTCTACAAGGGAAGACTTTACAATATTAAAAATTCTCTTTCTTTGGTAATCATTGATCTTCACTACTTGATGCCAATATTCTGCAACTTCTTCTAAACCATATTGCCTACATATGTATACTAAGTTTAAAATATCTTTTTTGAAACAACTACCTCCAAAACCTGGTGACACATTAAGGAATTTATCTCCAATTCTATGATCTTTTCCTATTGCGAGTGATAACTCATTTATTTTAGCTTCTGTTTTTTCAGTTATTGCAGATAAACTATTAATTGATGATATTCTTTGAGCTAACATAGCATTTGATGCTAGTTTGGAAAGCTCTGATGACCAAATATTCATTTTAATAATTCTTTCCTCAGGTATCCATTTTTTATATATATTAACTAGACTTTCCATAGCAGCAAGACCAACCTTAGTTTGATCACTACCTATTAATACTCTATCAGATTTAAACAAATCTCTAATTGCAGTCCCCTCAGCTAAAAATTCAGGATTTGAAATAATTTCAAAGTTTACATCATTTTTTCTATGTTTATTGATTATTTCTTTTAGTCTCTCTGCAGTCCTGACAGGTAATGTAGATTTTTCAACTATTATTTTGTTTGATGAGGAAATCCTGGCTATTTGTTTTGCACATTTATCAATGTTCGTTAGATCCGCTGCAAATCCTTTCCCCTCTCCTTCTTTTTTTGTAGGAGTATTAACAGCAAGAAAAATCATTTCAGATTCATCTATGTGTTTATCTATATTAGATGAAAAAAAAAGATTTTTATTTCTAACTTCTTTTATTATATCGTCCAAACCTGGTTCCTTAACAGGGAAATCATATGAATTTGAGCTGTTCCATGCATCAATCCTAGATTTATTTGAATCAACCACAGTAATATCAACATTAGGACACTTTAAAGCAATAACTGCCATAGTTGGGGTACCAACATAACCGGCACCAATACAACAGATTTTTCTAATCATTATTTTCTAGTAACCAAGATGAAGATTGGATTTTTTTTCCAAGTCTATCAATTAATTTAATTCCTAATTTATTACAAATTACAGATTCTAGAATATTTTGATTATTCTGATCTCCTCCATTTGCAAAAAATAGTTCATATTTATTTGAATATTGATCGTTTATCATGGAGATAGTTTTATTTACAGATTTATCATCGTCAATAGATATAAAAACCTTATCAACAATTTTTAACTCTTCAACTATAATTTTTCTTTCATTTTCATCCATGAAGGGTTTTGATCCTTTAAGTTCTCGTTGAAAGTCATTATTAACAATAACAAAAAGCATATTACCATACTTTTTTGCTAATTTAAAGTATTCAATATGGCCTTTATGTAATGGATTAAAATATCCTGAAACAATAATTGCTTTCATTACTCTCTATTATAATCATCATCTAGTCTAACTATGTCATCTTCACCAAAATATGAACCAGTTTGAATTTCAATAAAAACAAGATTTTCTGATCCATTATTCTCAACTCTATGCTTATCTCTTTTGTTAATTTTTATTGTTGATCCTTCATTTAATTTTATTTTTTTATCATTGACAGTTACAATACCCGTTCCACTTATTACATACCATAGCTCAGATCTTTTATTATGATATTGATAACTAAGTCTACTTTTTGGATTTACCTCAATCTTTTTGATTTTATATTTTTTATCTTCATACAAAACAATATAACTACCCCATGGGCGATTTTCTTTTTCAAAAAAATCTTTCATATTTCAATATACTGAATTTAACGGGTTATACTCTTTAACTATTTTCTTCATCCCATTTACTAAAGATAAATCATCACTATTTGATTCTGCTTTTTCTATTAATTCTTCAATCAAATTATAAGTTAAATCTTTAACTTTGTCCTTCTCTGCAATTAATATAAGAGGGTTATAGGATTTCTTTAAATTCTCATTATCTGTTAGTAATTCTTCATAAAGTTTCTCTCCTTCTCTTAACCCTATGTATTCAATATTAATATCTTTATCAACAGTTTTTCCTGATAGTCTAATCATTTTTTTTGCCAAATCTGAAATTTTTACAGGTAATCCCATGTCAAAAACAAAGATCTCACCTTTTTCACCCATTGCTCCAGCCTCTAGAACTAACTGGGATGCTTCTGGTATTGTCATGAAGTATCTGTTTACATCTGGGTGAGTTACAGTAACAGGTCCTCCATTACTAATTTGTTCTTTAAAAATTTTTACCACAGATCCATTTGATCCAAGGACATTACCAAATCTAGTAATAACAATATCCAGATTTTCATTAAAAAATTTTGATAGATAAATCTCACATATTCTTTTCGTGACTCCCATTACGCTTGACGGATTAACCGCTTTATCAGAGGAGATAAATACAAATTTAGAGATAGATGAGTTAAGAGATATTTCTATTAAATTTTTAGTTCCTTGAATATTATTTATAATTGCAGCTTGAGGGTTCTCTTCCATCATTGATACATGCTTAAATGCTGCTGCATGAAATATTATGTCAGGCTTATATTTGTTAACAATTTTAGATAGAAGAGACTTGTTTAAAATTGTATCAACGATATATCTGAGTAGAAAATCGTTCTCATATTTTGACAACTCTGATTTTAGCTCAAACATTGGTGTTTCAGAATTATCCAAAACAATTATTTCTGAGGGATTATATTTTAATATTTGTCTTATTATTTCACTACCAATTGAACCAGCACCACCTGTTACTAAAATTTTTTTTGACTGATACTCTTTGGTTATATTTTTTTTATTTAAAACAATTTTATCTCTAGATAACAGATCTTCAATTTCTAGTGGGTTTAGCGAGAACTCTGACAAACTATCTAAAAACTTGCTCTGCTCTGGAAACTTTACAATATCAAAATTGACTGAGTTTTTTAATTCATATATAAATTCCTTTGACTTAAGATCTAATGAGTTTGGTATAAGAATTTTTTTTATGTTTTTTGAATTAATTATTGATATTAAATTATGATCCAAATCATAGGATTGAATTGAAGAAGAGGTATAGGGATATTTACTATTTGAAATTATTCCTAATACTTTAAAATATTTACTCTGATTTAAAAAATTTATTATTAAACTTAAATCTTCACTCGAAAATACTAATGTATTCTCAACAGAGAAGTCTCCAAAATTTTTAAAAAGAACCTTTACAAGAAATCTGTAAGATATAATTACTGTCAGACAAATATAATAAACTATTAAAAGATCAATAGAGGTGAATTGAGACAGAATTATATAAAAATTAGATAATTGTAAGACAATTAAAAAAGAAATTAGAAAGGCAGTAATTAATTGAAACAGACTTTCAATTGAGTAGTATCTGAGTGATGTTTGATATGCACGGAATATATTTAGAAAAATTAAATTTATAACTGGAATTAAAATCACAAAAAATAAATCAACAGTTATAAAATTGTCAATTTGATAGAGATTATATGAGAGGAGGATTAAGACAGATGTTAGAAAATCAAATAGCATGATTGTCCATCTCGGATATTTTTTTTTAAAAATCTTGTCAATAAAGGTATCAATCATATTATTGCCTTGCATTAATTATGTTATTAAACCCAGGTGGAGGAAATGGTTCTAATTCCTTATCTCTTTTGCATGTATTAATAAGTCTTTGATCGCAATCAATATTTCTCAGAAAGTTAGTTATATTTTTTAAAACAAGTCTTTTATTTATAATTCCTATTATTGTCCATATAATTAATTTAATATCTATTATTAAGCTTTGATTTTCAATATATACAATAGCCAATCTGCTTTTCCAAGGTCTTATTATTTGATTATACCTTAAATCAGGATTTTTGCTGCCTTTTAAAATATCTCCTTCATCTGAGAATACGATCGATGAAAAATCAGTAATTCCTGGTCTTACAGTTAAAATTTTATTTTCAACTTCAGAATATAAATTGGTTTCATTTAATACATTTGGTCTAGGTCCAACAAATGACATCTGCCCAATAAACACATTAAATAATTGTGGGATTTCATCGATTTTAAATTTTCTTACAACTTTTCCAATATTTGTTATTCTTTTATCATCATCTGCCGTGGAGTCAACACCAGAAGAACTAGCGTTGACTATCATTGATCTAAATTTTATCATCTTAAAAAGCTTACCAAATTTTCCAACACGATGTGCAACATAAAATGGAGATTTAAAATCTTGAAGCCAAATTAATAGGGAAAAAATTATAATTATGGGCATTAAAACTATTATGCCAATTAAGGATAATATAAAATCAAAAAGTCGCTTCAAATTATATTTTTAGTAGCTTCGATTATTCTTTCTTGTGATATGTAATAGTCTTCTTCTAATACTCTAGATGTTGGTGCCGGTGCATCTTCAATTGTTAATCTAATTGGTTTTGATTTAAATATAGATGGATTTAATTTTTCAATAACTGAACAAATAACTTCCGCTGCAATTCCACAGGAAGACCAATCTCCATCAACAACTAATAGTCTACCTGTTTTTTCAACAGATTTAAGAATTATACTATAATCAATTGGATTTAAAATTCTTAGATCTATTATTTCAGGTTCAATTCCAAGATTTAAAATTTTTTTCTTTGAGTCAATTATTTGTTTCACAGTGTATCCAGAACCAACAATAGTTAAATCATCTCCTTTAGATATTATTTCTGGTTTTACTTCTTTTAAATCAAGTAGTTTTAAACCTCTATTAACAAAGACTTCGTCATATAACCATCTATCATCCATAAAGATTACAGGATCATCTGCAAGAACCGAAGATATTAATAAATCTCTGGCATCATTTGCATCATAGGGCATTACTACTTTTAAGCCAGGTATATGAGCAAACCAAGATTGCAAAGATTGAGAATGTTGAGCTCCTTGTTCGCCACCTCTATTAATTATTGCTCTAAAAGTTGCAGGTGCTGATGAGTTGTTACCAAACATATGCCTCCATTTTGAAGCTTGAGTTACAATTTGATCTATTGCTAGTAACATAAAATCAACTCGAGGATGAACCACTAAGGGTTTAAATCCTGTAATGGAAGCACCAATAGTCGCTCCAGTTACTGCAAGTTCTGAAACAGGAGTATCAATTACACGAGATTTACCAAACTTTTTATCTAAATCTTTCATTGTTTCACCTACATACCAAGGTGACCATAAACCCTGACCAATAACAAAAAACTCATCATGATTTTCTAATAAGTATGTAAAAGCTTCATGAATTGCCTTAGAATATTTAATTTTTTTGCTCATGAGTAAACGAAATTTTTTAGATTTGATTTGTCTGGAAATTTAGCATTTAAAGCTCTATCCCAATCACTATTAATTTTATAAAGAATCTCTTTTTCAATTTTTTTTATTTCTTCTTTTGATAACTTATTCTCTTTAATTAATCTATTAGAAAGAAGTAGAATTGGGTCTCTATCTCGCCATTTACTTAAATCTTGTGATCTTTTTACTCCAACATCTTCATCTTCTCTAAAACCAACATGTCCTTTCCACCTATATGTTAAAGCCTCAATAAAAATAGGTTTATAAGATTTTCGAACTGATATAAATTGATTCTTCATAAATTTATATAATTCAGTGATGTTGTTTCCGTCTAATACTTTGGCATCAATCTTATGTGCTAGAGCATATCTTGAAGTATAAAGATCTGGTTGTCTTTGATCTATTCTAAGGTGACTTGAGAATAAATTATTTTCACATATAAAGACTGTGGGCAAACTCATAACTGATGCAAGATTTAAAGATTCATGAAGAACACCTTCCTCACACGCACCATCTCCAAAATAACTTATAGATAAATTTTCCTCTTTTTTCAAAGAAATAGAGAGGCCTGCTCCAGTTGCTATTGGGATAGTTGCACCAACAATAGGTACAGATCCATAAAATCCGTTTTTTTGATCAATTATATGCATGGAGCCTCCCATACCCCTTGAGCAACCATCTTCCTTACCAAGAACTTCACAAAAAAGCGAGTAAGTATTCTCATTTAATGCTAAAAAATGTGCATGGGATCTATGAGCCCCGAATGCCTTATCTCCGTCAATCATAGATAATCCAGCTGCAACAGCAATTGCCTCCTGGCCAATTGCAAGATGACATGGGCACTTGATTACTCCATTTTCAATATTATCTGAAATTTTTTCTTCTGCTTTTCTTATTAAAATCATCTTATAAAGCATTTTAACAAGTGTTTCATTTGAAACATCTGAAATATCTATTTCAGAAAAATGAGTAAAGCTGTTTATATCATTAAGATTTTCAAAATTACTCATAAAACGATTTTATTTTTTCACATATATACAATACTTCTTCATCTTTTAGTGATGTGTTCATTGGGAGCATTAAACATTTTGTATACATTTCTTCTGTATATGGAAGTCCTGAACCTTTGAAACCTAGAGCAACAATCGAATGAACGGGCTGTCCGTTCCATTGAATTAATGTTCCTATTCCGCTATCTTTTAGATACTCCTTTAGCTTATCTCTATTATCAGCTTCTATTTCATAATTTTGATAAACATCAAAATAATCAGAATTGTCTTCTGGTGAGGGTGGAAGTAAGAGCTGTTTAATATTAGACAAATTATTTTGATAGAGTTTTGCTATATCTCTTCTTCTTCTAACTTCATCATCATAATAAGATAATTTATAATTAAGTATGGCTGCTTGAAGATTGTCAAGTCTTGAATTAAATCCCCAGTCAACAAAAATACCATCTTCGTTTCTTCCGTGATCTCTAAGAATTTTAACTTTTTCATACATTTCTTTATCGTTAGTTACAAATGCTCCACCGTCCCCAAATGATCCAAGATTTTTAGCAGGATAAAAACTAATTGTAGCACCTTTATCAAAAGACCCAATACCTCTATTTTTAAATTTAGCACCAAGTCCTTGAGCTGCATCCTCTAGTATGATTAAATTATTTTCCTTAGCAATTTTTAATAACTCATCCATGTCACAACACCTTCCGTTAAGCTGAGTCGGAACAATTGCTTTCGTTTTGGAGGTAATTAGAGACTTAACAGAATTTGGATCTATCATATGATCAGGTTTACAATCAGCAGGAATTGGTTCAGCACCAACAAATTTTATTGCATTCGCAGTTGCAATATAAGTGTGGGATGCAAAAATTACTTCATCACCTTTTCCTATACCAGTAGCTAATAATCCCAGCCAAATTGCATCAGTTCCGTTGGCTACTCCCAAGGCATATTTTACACCGATGTATTTTGCGAGATTTTCTTCAAATTCTTCCAAATCTTTTTGCAGAATATAGGCTCCCCTATTGCCAATGTCTTTAATAATTTCAATGAAATTTTCTTCTCTTGATTTGAATAAATATTGATAATTAAAAAATGGAATATTCATAAAACAAATTTAATTATATAAATAGAATGAACATAAGTTTTCTCATTTATGATAATTGGAAATATAATTAATAAATAACAAAACAAAAGCTATAACATTTGCAATTAAAAAACCATAAATAGGGGTTAAAATTGTAAAATCTTTATTAATAAAAAATAGATAGATAAGATTAAAGCTTAGTGAAATTAAGGTAATGAATATTAGATTATTATATTTTTTTTTGCTTAATAATGGAAATTGAAAATAATTATTAATCATAAAAACAAAATTAGATGTAAAGATCAAACTAAATAATAATCTATCTGCATAGAATTCATTTATTAAAGATATAATTATATCATAGACAGAAAATATTGAAACAAAAAATATTAGAAAAATTATGCTTGAAAGGAATAAATCTTTAAAAATGTTACTTGACATTATATCATCTGAATTTGATGTTAACCTGGAAAAATCTGGTAAAGCGTAAAAAGTTATGTATCCTAGAATTGTTACAGGTGCTGATGCTAACATAAAATTAAAATTATAAATTGCCAGGGTACTGATGTCAAAGTTTTTAACAATTAGAAGGTTAATTAGAATACTACTAGTTGTCATGATTGAGTAAACAATCAGAAATTGAAATCCTTCGTAAAATAAGCTTTTAATTTTATAAACATTTTTCTGATATAAATTATAATAATTTGAAAGTCTTAAATCAAAATACACAAATGAAATTATTAATGTTAAAAGCAGATATGAAATTGATGATATTAAAAATGCTAAAAAGAAATTATCAGTATAATAAAAAATCATTAATAACACACTGATTTTTATTATAGTCCTTAATAGAATGAAATTTGAATGATATTTTAACTTGTCTTCCACTCTATGTTTGACAATTATATATTCAGAAAAGATATCTGCAACTATTACAATCATGAGAATCAATAAATAATTTTTAAAGATTGGATCTCCAAAAATGATAATTGTAAAATATTCCCCGAAAACTATTACTATAAAGAAGACTAAAACTGAAACTGTTAAAGAAGTTGGAAGAAAAAAATTATAAAAAAAATTTTCTAACCTATTATCTTTAGATACTGCAATTATAAAAGGAATTGCTACCCCAAACATTAAGATATTCTGAAAGAAAGCAGATATGAAATTAGTTTGATTAAAAATTCCGTATGACTCACTAGATATATAATTAACTACAAAAAAATGAAATGATAAAACAAATAATTTTTCAGTTGTAAGAACTGAAAAATAAATAATCTTTCTTTTTTCAAGATTCAATAAAGAAAATATTGTTTTTATCATAAAGTTTTTTTGAAGATTAATCTTTTTGCATATTTTTTTGCTGTTGAGGAAGGTAATTCAGAGTCTTTAACCTCTATTACTTCATAATTAAAATCATTCAATATAGTTACATAATTTTTTGAAAAAATATATTTCTCTTTGTCCCATTCAGGATTTTTAGCATGAAAGTCATCTATAATTATATACTTAAAATAATCAGAGTATTTGCGAAAAAAAAGTTTAATTTTTGCTTCACTTATCATATATAAAACTCTGTCAAAAATAGCAAGATCAAATGATTTTAAGTTGTTTGTTTTTAGATAGTTAATAATTTCCATTTCTTTAAGTTTATGTGTAAAAAAATATCTTTGATTTTGCTTATCATATTTTACAACTTTTATAGCTTTTTTACTTATGTCATAACCAAAAAAATAAATTTTATTTGAGTGTTTTTTTATAGAAAAAAAATTTGGTCCACTAGCACATCCAAATTCAAATATCGAATTAAGTGAATGTTTATTTAAAAATTCACTATAAAACTCACGTCTTATGTTTACAGAATCATTTTTATAACTTGTCCAAACATCCGGTTGAATAATATGTCTAAACCTCCAAAATATTTTTGTTTTAGCTATATTATTTCTAAATAAATTATAAAGCTTTCTAAACATAATCTTTAACAACTTTTTTAATGTGAATTAAATAATTTTTTAAAACTGTTTCCTGATCAAAATTTTTATTGTAATAATCTATAATCTTTAATTTTTGATTACCATTTGATTTTATTTTTCTATATAGCTCTGAAATTTTTCTTGAAAATGAATCTGCATCAAATGCATTATAATTTAAACCGAAATTTTTTTCCTCAACCATATTACCAACAACCCCTTTTTCAAGAGTTGTAATAAGCTCCAAACCCTCTGACATATATTCAATAACTTTTCCTGGTATTGCTTCTAAGAACATTTTTTTTGGAAGGTATGGGCATAGTCCAATATGACTAATTGTCAATAATGACTTTATTTGAATTGCGTTAATATAACCAGGAAATATAATATTCGGGTTATTTTTAGCTAGTTTTTCGAGACTAGCTTTTTTATGACCTGATCCACAAATTATTAGTCTAATATTTGGGTTTTGTATATTAGAAAATCCTTTAATTACTGTTTCTAAGTCAAATTGATAGCCTAGAGTACCAAAAAAACATATATTAACAAAGTTTGAATTTGGATCAATTCCTAATTTTTTCCAAAAAGTTAATGACTCATTTATTTTTTTATAACTAATATTCAACTTTTTGTACGTGTGAGGAAAATACGCGTCAAACTTATTTTTCTCTCTGTTAATTTTTCTTAATGCAATATTCAAAAAGCTTTCAGTTATTCCAATAATTCCAGTTGCATTTTTCAACATCTTATTTGTAGAAAAATATAATGGACCTAGAAGCATCTTACCAATAAAATTAATTTTACTTGGGAATAAATCACTAAATGCCTCGGGCCACAAGTCCCTATAATCAATAATAACTGGAATCTTATTTACATCTCCAAATTTTACTGATTCTTGACATAGTCCTAATGTTGGAAAAGAAGATATTATAATATCAGGTTTTTTATTTTGACTGTATATTTTTTTTGAAAATGATTTTTTAATCTTTAAATGATCAATTATTCTTGAGATTGATACATTTTTTTTATAACCTGTTCCTTTTAATAGTTTTACTGTAAGATTTCTGTTAGGAAAATATTCTTCATCATCAATCATCTCAAATTCTTTTGTAAAATGATTAAATTTTGATGTCCACCATATGACTTTATTTTTAGTGTTTTTTGAAATATACTCTGCAAGAAGTCCATGCCTGTGAAGTCTTAAATTATTTTTATTATTTATAATTGGCTCACCTATTGTAACTATCCAGATGATCATCTTTTATTAATTAAATTAAAAATTAACTCTTCTAATTGTTGTGATCGATATCTAAAAGAAAACATTGAACTTTTTTCCTCATCTATGTAAATACCTTTCTTAGTAATTTTATTTTCAAAAAAGTCTATAATCTGATCCTCTTTTTCAAGAATAAATCCTCTAGATATTTTATTTAAAATTTTTTTAGATTCTGAATTTTTTTTACCACCAATACATATAATTGGTTTATTAACGCCTATATACTCAAATAACTTCAAAGTTAATACTGCACTATCAGTGTGAAAATCAAAAAACATCAAATAATCATATTTTTTTTGAATATTTTGAGAATCTTTTCTTGAGTATTGTCCAATGTGTTTAACATTATCACCTAACGACAGTCTATCAATTAAATTTGATAGTTCATCATAATGCTTACCCATAAAATGAAATTCAATGTTTTTTGATTTTAAATTACTAATTGACTCAAAAAATAAATTAACATCTTGACCCATAAAATAGATAGCGCCAACATATAAAACATATATTTTCTCTTCTTGAAGTTCAGGAAAGTTTTGTTGAATTAAATTACTTTTTGATAATTCTTGATATCCATTGTAGATTACACCAACTTCTTTCTTTAAAAAATTTTGTTGTTTTTGAGCCCAAGGATTAGTAACTGTTAAAATTTTATCAGGATATTTCATTATTTTTTTTTCAATCATACTGTCTAGTAAGTATCTTAACCTAATGAATGAGTATACTTGATTTTTTGACCACAGGTCCCTGTAATCAGCAATCCAAACTACATTTTTATTCTTCTTTTTTATTTTATATGCTGCAATATGTGAGGTAGCATAGGGAAAACTGCTCACAATAACTATTTTTTCATTTAAATTTTGAAAATTATCATTGAAAATTTTTATATAATTTTTTAAAGTAAAAATATACTGATCAGGAAATGATAGATTTAAAAAAATTTTAAGAAAAAATTTTTTAATCAATAAAAAAGAAGAACTAAATCTGGGACTAGAATTTATATCATTTAGTAGTTCAGATTTTTTAATAGATCTATAAAAATTTATCTTTCTTTTAAATGTCAATAATTTAATTTTTTTATCAAAATTGATAGGCATATCATCTTGATTCAAGAAACCATGATAGTCTGAGCCAATAACAAATTTGTCAAACAAATTATCATCTAAATAATAAAGTAAATTTGATATCCTTGGAGCACTGTGTTCCAAGTCGGTAATAGCTATTATTTTAATTTTTTTATTCGGCATTATAGATTTTCAACATTTTATTCATTTCATTCCTGTATGAGTTGAACTCAATGATTCTCTTTCGCGAATTTTTACTCATTTTTACCTTTACATCCAAAGGTAAATTATAAAATTCAATTATCTTTTCTGCAAGATTTTGAGGTGAGGATGTTTTAAATAAAAGTCCCTCATCTTTTGTAATCCAAAAGTTATTTTCTGAATTATCAGCTGATATTGGTATAAGACCTGTTGACATAGACTCGGAAGTTGATGCAGCAATACCTGCATCAGTTGTTGAGGTAGAAATATAAAGATTATATTTTTCTAGAATTGAGGGTAGTTTACCATATTCAAATTTCCCTTTTAAAAAAACCGATTCATCCAAATTATAAGCTTTTATTAATGATTGAAGATTATCTTTAAGTGATCCCATTCCATAAATGTCAATTTCAAAATTTATATCATCATCTTTAAGAATTTTTGCAGCTTCTATTAGAGTACTTATGGAATAAATACTCTCAAGATTTCTGAGTGAAATTATTTTTAGTTTCGAAAATTGGAGGTACCTATTATGATAAGAAAAAATATCAGTATCAGTTCCAAAATTTATTCTATGTATATTTTTTTTCTTCTTATTAAATCTTAAAATTTCTTTTATCATAAAATCTGCATCAACAGTTATAATATTGGCTTTATTAATAATCTTTTTAACTAAATAAAACTTAAATGATCTTTTTTTTACAAGTTTTAAGTCACTACCCCACGGGGATATAACAAGTTTTTTAAAATTAAACATTAATAGCAGATATGAGAATTTACCTATGTAGTGAAGGTGAACTAAATGGTAATTATTTTTTAAAATTTTTTTTAGTAGTAAGTAATTTTTAAAAAAGGTTTTAAATGTCAATTCATGATAATCAATATTCTTATCTATAAATAAATTTTGATTTTTTTTATAAAAGCTAATCCAGGTAATTTTATAATTAGTATTAAACAGAAAAAAATTTATCCATTTAGATGAATGAACAGAGTTAGCTGGTGATATAAATAAAATTTTTTTCAAATTTATATTTTGGCAATTAGATAGTCCTCAATTGCTAAATATTGTAAACCACTTTTATCAAACACCTCGAAAGCATCCTTTGGTGTATATACTAAAGGATAACCATGTAGGTTAAATGAGGTATTTAAGACTGCTGGTATCCCAGTCAAATCTTCAAAGTTTCTAATTAAGTTATAATATTTTAAATTTTCAGATTTTTTAACTATTTGAGCTCTTGCTGTTTTATCTCTTGGATGAATTGCAGCCTTTAAATTTTTTCTTGCTATTTCTTTTGAGTCAAAGGCTAACATCATATATGGGGAATGAATTTTTTTTGGATTTGAAATATATTCATTATGTCTCTCATGCAAAATTGATGGTGCAAATGGCATCCAGAAATCTCTTTTTTTAATCATACTATTTATTAATTCAATATTTTCCCAATCTGCTGGATTAGCTAGAATACTCCTATTCCCTAATGCTCGAGCTCCCCATTCCATATTACCGGAAAATCTTGCAATAACATTGTTTTCAGAGAGTTTTATCGCAATTTCGGCTTCAATATTATCATACTTTTTAACAGAAATTTCTTTTGAAAAAATAAAAGAGTCTATTTCTGACTTGACTTTTTCATTTGTAAAACTTCCCCCTAGATATATATTATCAATTTTGATCTGTTCATTTGAATTTTCATAATGATGTAACCAACATGCACCAAATGACAATGATTCATCACCACAACTTGGGAAAGCAAATAATTTATCTACACAAGATAAATTATAGATTTTCTGATTTGCTTTTACGTTCATAAATACACCGCCTCCAAGTGCAATTTTATTAATTTTAGTCTCTTTAACACAGTTATTAACCCATTCTATTAAAATTTTCTCGGTAAATAACTGGATAGCCCTTGAAATTTCGTCAAATCTTGCTCTCTCAAACTTTTCCTTTAAAAATTTATATGCATAATTAATCTCCAGTTCACTTTTAATTTTAAATTCTAATCCATTTTTATTATCAAGACCTAATAAATGATCAAAAACTTTCACTAAACTATCAGACCTTTCTTTATCTCCATATGGTGCTAGTCCCATGACTTTATACTCATGCTCCCATGGTTTTAGACCTAATAGGTATGTGACTCTTGAATATAATTTACCTAAAGACGCCTTTCTATCTGTACTTGCAATTCTTTTAATAGTTCCATTCTGCGCTATTGAAACTGTAGAGCAAAGACCATCCCCTGCACCATCTGCAGTTAAAACCAAGATTTTTTCATTAAAATTGAAATTAGATCCAAAATAAGCTGCAGCAGCGTGACATCTATGGTGATCATAAAATTTAATTTTTCTTTTATCAATTTTTAAGTGATTTTCAATTTGTTCAATCCTTTCATTTCTTCTTTTATCAAAAATAGTTTTCAAATAATCATTTACTTGTAATTTATCTCTTAACTGATCTTCATGACCCACATTATACCAGTCTAACATATTTTTTAAATGTTCTTTAGTATGCATAAATTTTGTTGAGTATGCAACACAATCAATTTTATTAAAACTTAAATTAGAGAGACTGAAAATTTCATTAATTGAATTAATTGGATACCCTATTTCATTTTTAACTCTTGTAATTCTTTCTTCAAGAATAGAGTAAAGGATTTTTCCGTCCTTTATTAAAGTAGCGCCAGAATTATGTCCGTCATGAATACCAAGTATAGTCATATTTTTTAATTTAACTCTGGAGGATAAGTTATACATTCTTCTTTAAAGGTGTCTCTTACTTCTTGATTCTTTTCAACTAGTAATTGCTTGAAGTTTTTTATATTATTTTCTCCAGACTTCGTCCAATTATCTGGATGAATTAGCAGCTGCAACTTTTTAATATTTTTAAATTTAATACTAAAAGGATCACCATATTTCCATTGATGATTTGAATCTGAAATATACCTTACTCTTGCATTTTCAAAATTATCTGTTAATTCAAAAAAAAGATCTTGATATGTGTTTATTACTCCTTCAATCTTTATGTTTTGTTCTAATATTTTTCTAGTAGGTCTATGGAAGGAAAAAGAATTTATATTTATTCCTAAAATATTTGATAAAACATTAATATCATTCAAAATATATTCTTTGATTTTATCATTTTCGTTAAATGAAGCTAAATGAACATGAAGTCCAATTTCATGTCCCATTTCTTTAATTGATAAAATCATATCAATATTTTTTTTAGATAGCAAATTGTATGAATTACTCCTAATTTGAAAAAAGAAATTAGAGCAAATACCTAAATTTTTTTCAATTAAGGCCATTTCATATGCTCTATTAACTGAAAATTCTACATCATGCCTTACTATTAAGAATCTTGATGTTCTTTTATCAATTTCATTAAACGACTTGATAGGAAGATATCCAGAAATTTTATTTATAATTTCTGAATAATTATCATAGCTAAATTTTTTTAAAGTTGAATTGTCCATATAATTTTTATTCTTCTAAATCATGATTACCATGTTTATTAATATCAAAAATTCGTTTTTTTTGATTATAATTATTTAATACAAAGCCTTTTTTAATTTTTACTTTGCATTCAAATTCATGAACAATAATTAATCCTCCATTTGTAAAAATAAGAAACTTTTGATTTGGGAATATTTCAACAATTTCACCAAACTTTTTGTTTTTAATACCAAAGCTATTTTTATCAAAAATATTAGCTCTGTAAATAATTAATTTATGATTATTGAAAAATGTGTATGCACCGTTAAAAGGCTTAGTTACTGCTTTGATAAATCTGTCAATTACTTCAATTTTATCACTCCAGTTTATTAAACTATCTTTTTCATCTCTTTTAGGATAATATGTTGGTGTATTTAATAATTGATCTTTTAGAAACTTATTGTTTTTTGATAATTTTTTTATGTTTTTTTTTATTAGATATTGCATAGACATGTAATTTTTAAAATGTAAAGTTTCAGAAGTGTCATGTTCATTTATTTCAAATTCATAAGTGTCTAAAATCTTACCATCATCAATTCCTGATGAATATTTAAATAAGGAATTGTAAAATTTTTTATGATTATCTATAATTGACCAATTTAATGGAGAACGGCCTCTTCCAAGTGGTAGTTTCATAGCACTTCCATGCATGCCAAAAACACCAAGCCTAATGTTTTCTAAAATTATTTTTGGTATAATTCTCTGCCAACCAATAGCAAATCCTATATCAAATTTTTTTTTCAAGAAAAATGATATATCGTCATTATCTGACAAACTGTATGTATTTACAAATTTTATATTTTTAATCGAGTTACTAAACTTGAAAAAATCAGCAACATTATTTTTTTTTGCATTTTCTTCTGTTATTGTTACTAATGTTAGTTTATTAAAGTTTTGTTTTAAAAAATCAAAAATTTTTTTTGTCGAGGATTTACATCCAAATAAAACAAGATTCAGTTCTTTATCAGATTTATAATCTTCCATTTATTTGAGATTTTTTTAGAATACCCTTAATATCATATATAATTGTTCTATCAGATTTTTTTAGGGATTTGAATTTAAGTTTTTTAAATTCATCATGGGCAACAGCTATTATTATCGAATCATATTTTTTAAAATCCTTAATCGTCTCAATATTAAATTCTGATAAAACTTCATCCTTATTAGCATATGGATCATATAAATCAACTATTAATCCATGTTCTATCAATATGTTATAAATATCAACAACTTTTGAATTCCTTATATCCGACATATTTTCTTTGAATGTAACTCCTAAAATTAGTGAGTTAGAACCTTTTATTTTTATATCATTCCCCTTCATTAATGAAATAACCTTGAAAGCAACAAATTCTGCCATCTGATCATTAACCTCTCTTCCTGATAATATAACTTTCGGAGTATATCCGAGTTTTTTTGATTTGTATGTTAGATAATATGGATCAACACTTATACAATGACCTCCGACTAGTCCAGGGCTATATTTAAGAAAATTCCATTTAGTAGATGCAGCATCTATTACCTCATTTGTATCAATTCCCATTCTATCAAAGATTAAAGATAGCTCATTCATAAAAGAAATATTTAAATCTCTTTGGGCATTTTCAATTGCTTTAGATGCCTCAGCAACTTTAATTGATGATGCGAGATGGGTTCCAGCATCAATTATTGATGAGTAAAGAGAATCAACATATCTTCCAATTTTATTATTGCTGCCTGATGTTACCTTGACAATTTTATTCAATGGATTTTTTTTGTCTCCTGGATTTATTCTCTCAGGTGAGTAACCGCAATAAAAATCTTTATTGTAAACTAGTCCACTTTCTTTCTCAAGAATTGGTACACAATCTTCCTCAGTACATCCAGGATAAACTGTACTTTCATAAATTACTATGTCATCTTTCTTTAGTATTTTTCCAATGTCAGATGTTGCCTTAAATAAGATTGATAAATCTGGCTCTTTGTTTATGTCCACAGGGGTTGGAACAGTTACTATAAATATATTTTTAGACTTTATACTCCTAATGTCACTCGTTATTTCTAATTTTTTATTAATAATTAATTTTTTTAAAACATTTTGAGATACTGAATTTGTCTTATCATAACTTTTTAATAATTCTTCGACTCTTCTATTATTTATGTCATATCCTGTAACATTATACTTTTTTGAAAATTCAACAGCTAGAGGAAGACCAACATAACCTAAACCAACAATTGCGATATTAATATCCAAATCTTCCATTTTCATTAATTGTAATTAATATTTGATATAAACTGTGAACAATTTTCAAGAATAATCTGCTTTGATAATTCGTCGCCTTTTGAAAGAGCATAAATTAAATCACCACATCCAGCATTTATTTTACCTTTCACAATTCTTATCCCACCTCTAATTGAAAAAATTTTAGTATCCTCTGAAGGAATTATCATAGAATCTATAGCATAATTTAACAATTCAAGAGCACTATCATAATCCTGCAATGCAATTTTATTTAGAGCCATATTTTGGTAATATGAATACTCGTCAGGTAAAAAGTTTGATGCTTCTTGATATAGATCAAATGACTTTTCAAAGTTTCCATTTTCATACTCGTATCTACCCTTATTGTCTAAATTTATAGCAGCAACAACAGACTCCTCCCCATAATCAAGTTCTTGTTTGATAAGTTTTATATTTACGTCTTGGGGAAATAGTTCTCTCGCTTGTTTAGAAATTTCAAGTGTTCTTTTGATATCAAAACTATCTGGATTTTTATAGGCAATTGTAACATATGCTGACCACAGGGCTTCATGATTAAAATTTTTGGAATCATTAAATAATGCTTTTGCCTCATCAAAATTTTTATTTTCAGCTATAATAGCTCTAAAATAATTTCCAACGTGACTAAGATTATTCTTTATTTTTCCGTAGGCAATTTTTCCATATTTATAAGCACTATCATATTGCCTTAAATCACCATAAATATCTGATAACGCTGACTCTTCAAGTCCTAAAAAAGGATTCTCTTTTCTTTTCAAACCTTCTTTTAAAACTTTAATAGCTTGTATTGTATCCCCTGATTGCTGAAGATAAAATGCCTTTAGTGTTTTTATTGACATTGTAGTTACAGTTATATTTGGTAATACGTCCTCATATTTCATAATCTCATCTACTGGATCATCAAAATTTTTATTATTAAAGTCAAGATATAGATTAAGTTGTTGTTGTGATGACTTAAATGCCCTAGTATTAACATATATAACGGAAACTGATATTAAAACCAGAAGCCCAAGTACAATATTTTTTAATTTTAAATCATTTATCTTAAATTTTACATACTTAAGGTTTACAATTGAAAATAGTATTACAAATGTGTATATATTAATTGGTCTGGAAATAGGGAAATTTAATAGACTATCTATGAAATATACAGTAAATGATAAAAAAAGGTAAATTGATAAGTTACCATCCATACTATTCTTTTTAAGTGAGTCAGCAATTAATGGTTTCACAGTAAAAAAAACAGAAATTAATATTAGTATCCCAGCAAAAATTCCAAGTTCTGCGAGAAGTTGAAAAAAATCATTATGAGCATGATATGGGACGACGTATGAATTTATATAATCCTTACTATATGAAATAGAGAAAATCTTCCAATTACCAGTGCCAACTCCTAAAATTGGATTATCAATAAAACCTCTAATTGCAGCCCACCAGTACTCTAATCTGGATTCAGAACCTCTTGTAAAAATTTCACCTGTCCTGTATGATACCCTTAAAGTGTTAAATATTAATTCAGTTATTAATGAAGATATCCCAAAGGGTATAATATAATTGAGTGATAATTTTAAACTTTGATAATTTTTATATTTTAAGTATTTGTATATGTTAACAAGCGAAAAAACAAAAATTGTAATCCAGATTGAAAGCAACGCCCCCCTTGAACCTGTCAAAGCAATCGCAAAAAAAGCCAATATCATTATTATAAACAACAGTATTTTTTTCCAAAATTTTGATACATTTTGCAGGTAATATAGTATAAACATTGACTTCATTAAAATTGAAAAAGCTGTAATATTTATATTCCCAGCCAAACCATTGTACAATGGTATTCTACCAATCTTGTCAATTACAGTATATTGATAGAACTCTATAAATCTGTTCAAAACAGCTCCTATTTCTAATATTAGAGTAAAGGATATTAATAAAAATATAAAGCCTAGAAGTTTTTTCTCATTTTTGATGGTCAAATACGAGTTTAATAGTATTAAAAATGCTACAAATAAGTGTGAAAATTCTATTATAGCGCTTGATGTATTATATGCATATGATATTGATACAAATGCTAGCATTATTAATAAAAACACACATACAATCGGTATCGATAGGTTAAGATTAAAATATCCCTTCCTGTAATTATAGATTAAATGGGATGTTGCTACAATACTCCCAATTAATTGCTGTGGATATAGCTTGTCGATAGTTCCAAAAAGAGGGATTAGAAGAATTGCTAATATATATGAAATAAAAAAAAACTGGGGTAGTGATATATTCTTCATAGCAGAATTTATCAAAGTTAAAAAAAAAAGGCTTCTCAGATGAGAAGCCTTTTAATTTGTTTAACTAATTAGAGATTAATCTAACCAGTGAACATGTGAGGAATCAACAGCAGCAGTTGTTACTGTAGCAGCAATAGTTTGCTCAGGAACAGTTACATCGCTTCTTGATTCAGCAGGATACGTATTTGTACCTGTCGGCTTGTTTGTACCAGCATTTGCTAGATAAGTTGAGTAAAGCTCGTTTACAGCAGTACCTGTAGCTTTAGCTCCAGCAAAAGATACTGTAGCAGCACTTTCAGCGTGGTCAGTTGCGTCATTAGCAGGAGTTCCTAAAGGATAAGTATCTGTACCCGCAGTGTTCCACTCGAAAGTTAAAACAACATCAGGACCAGCAGTTACGTTGTCTCCTGTAGATCTTGTTGCACCAATCCTATATGGAAGATATGCTTGAGAACTTTTACCAGTAATAGATAAGCTTGCAGCTAATCCTGCACCACCTGTACCTATATCTTTAGAAGTTACAACAAATGCAGCAGCATCTTCACCAGAAATTGTTGAAGAAGCAACAGCTCCAATAGAAACTTCATAGTAATTTGCAGAATCACCAGTAGCTAAAGTATTAGCAGCAGTTCTTAAAAGTGTAACTAATCTCTCAGAATCAGCATATGCATCTTCACCACCAGATTCTGTTCCAGCAGGAGCAACATTAACAGTAAAGTTTCCAACAGTTAATGTAATTGTTTCAGTAGTTGACATTGCAATTGCTGAAGCAGTAGCATTTGATGTTTCCCATAAAGTAGAGTCTAAAGTTGCACCAAGTGATATCTCAACTGTTGAGTTACCACCAGCTGATGCTAACATAGTAAGACCATTATTAGTTGCTCTTGATAAGTTTTGAGATTGGTTTATTAAACCAACTAAAACAGCAGCAGTGTTACCAGCAACAGCAAGCTCAGCAGTAACAGCAGGAGCACCATCATTAGCAGCATCAATCATTGCAGCACCATTCGCCCAAACCTGGAAACTTTCTAACACAGAAACATCTAATAAGAAACCTCTTTTACCTTTTGTAGCAGAACCACCACCAGAAGCAACTTGCTCAACATCATATAATACAGTTGCAGCGTTGAATGTAGTAGTGTTTGTATAGCTTACATTTAAAGTAGTTGTAGTAGATGTACTTTCAGTATCTTGGAAAGTTGATACAGTATCAAAAGATACATATGCATCAGAATCACCCTCTGCAGCAACTGCAGTTAAATAAGTTTTTAAAGTCTTCATACCTGAAGTACCAGAGTTATAAGATCCTAAATTTCCAGATTTACCATCAGCAACATCAGTATCACCATCAGATGAATCAGTCGCAGAAGTAGCCGTTAATTTGTTGTTGTAAATATTAACAACAGGCTCAGTAGCACCACCAAAGTCAACTAAATTAGCAAAGTTTACAGTCTCTAATGAAGTGTTTCCTGTTACTGTAAGTGATCCGATATCATCGACATTAGTTGTTAATGAGGTCATTGACGTATTACCAGTAATAGAATATGTAACGCTTGTTTGAGCAGTTGTACCATGCGCAGTAAAGTTGTTTGAGTTACTTAAAGTTAAATCTCCAAGATTAGTATTATCAGAGATTGTTATATCATTTATCTTAGCAGTTGATGGAACATTAATAGTTGTTAAGTCCGCACCACTTGTGATAGTTAAATCATCAATGCTTGCATTCACAGTAACTGTTTCTAGGTTATCCTCGTCAATATATAAATCTAGAAGATTTCCAGTTATAGTTAAAGTTTTTAATGCAGCTGCAGCAATCGTACCTGATGCACTAAGAGATTCAGTGTAAGTACTTGAGTTACCAGCAGCAGATTTTGCAGCATTTGCAGTAGATAATAATGGGTCGTAATCATTAGCAAAGTCTAAAGTTGCAGTTTCTAAACTTGACGCTGAGTCAAGGTCAATAAATACTGTATCTGTAGTTGTTAATGTCTTTACACCACTTTTAATGTCAAGTGTTCCATAGAAACCAGAAATGGTTGCGGTTGCAACATTTGTAAGTGTTATTGTACCATCACCAATTTTAGAAAGTGTTAAAGAATCAGGACCTGTTATTGTAAGTGCAATATCAGTTTGTGTTCCTGCAGAGTTAACATCATCTAAACTAGAAATATCTAAAGTACCACCTGTTTTCATTTTGATATCTAATGCAGCACCATATAAAGCTAGGGCACCTAAATCAATATTAGTTGCACTATCCATGTTAAGAGCATTATCATCATCAGTACCACCTTCATCAGTTGTGATTGTAGTAACAGATGCTAACGCACCAAAGTCTACAGAAGTAATCTTTGTTTCGTAATCATCATGAATTTCGATGGTAGTAGCAGAAGCAAGTTTTTTGAAAGAAATGTCACCAGCTATAGTTAAAGTAATAGCTTTTGAAGAAGTCATTTCATCAAAAGTTGGAGCAGCACCAGTTGCTGAACCTGAATCGTACGTAAACGCAGCATTCATTGTCTTGATTCTGTTGATAAAAGTTTGAATATCAGCATCTGCAATCGCAGCGTTGTCAGTAATAGACACAGCAGCGTTCATTAAAGCAACTTTGTTACCAAGAGCTAATGCAGAAGCCATTGAGGCAGCATCACTAATAGTAACGGCTGTTGAATAAACATTGTTGGATACTAATAAATCATCTAAATCAGCTTCAACAGCAGTCAAACTAGCCTGTAATGCAGTAACCTCAGCAGCAGTAGCAGTAGTAGCTATTGCAGCTTCAATTGCATCAACCTCAGCTTGTAAGGCAGATAATGAAGCAGAAAGTGCTGTCATCTGAGCTGAACTAGCAGATGCTGCAAT
>CESP01157989.1_pt1 | contig 26034 bp, 26 predicted proteins | sample 531211 | NCBI WGS metagenome assembly CESP01 (sample SAMEA2622074, study PRJEB7988) | marine metagenome | biome: marine biome (ENVO:00000447); feature: surface water layer (ENVO:00002042); material: "saline water (ENVO:00002010), including plankton (ENVO:xxxxxxxx)" | depth 5 m | reverse complement strand
TTTGCGAAGCATGCAAAAAGAGCAGCAAAAAAAGCTACTTGATGATCTAAATTATTTGGGTTTCTTCTTTGAGTTCTACTTTCTGACATTCTTGATCCAATCACGCTTCCAACCAAAGCGCCAATTGGTCCCAATAAGGTAAATCCTACGAATCCGCCAATTATTCCTCCGAATAAACTCATAAATGTATTTAAATTGTAAAAAAAATTTGTTTCAATAATATATTAAACATAAAGTTTTTGGGGGAAAATAAATTATGTTACCTGCAGTAGATTACTTAATTGTGCCAGATAAAGGCGATCCTTATTTAGAAGGTCACAAATGTGATGTTTGTGAAGCAATTTTTTTGGGAGAGAGAACCGTTTGTTCCAAATGTTTTGCAAGAGATAAAATTTCTAAAGTCAAATTAAGTAATACAGGAACTTTGTATTCTTATTCAATTGTTTGTAGGTCATTTCCAGGAATCGATGTTCCTTATATATCGGCCCTCGTTGATTTAGATAATGGTGGAACGGTAAAAGGGAATCTTATTAATGTTGAACCCGATCCTGAAAATGTCGATTTTGGAATGAAAGTTAAAGTTGTTTATGGAGATGCTTTAGGTCGAAAAGATAAAGATGGAAATTCTTATATGAGTTATTTTTTTGAACCTGCATAGATTTTAATTTAAAAAGGAGAAAATTATGAGTGATGTATATGTTTTAGGAGTAGATATGATCAAGTTTGGAAGGTTTCCAGAACGAACCGTTCCAAATATTGGTGCTGAAGCTGCTTTAATGGCATTAGATGATGCTGGTCTTAGTATAAAAGATATGCAGGCTATGTACTGCGGAAATCTTGGTCAAGCAAATGCCATGGTTGGACAAAGGATTCTTCAAGAAATTGGTCAAACTGGAATTCCTGTTGTTAATTGCGCTAATGCATGTGCAACTGGTGCTACAGCATTTAGAGAAGCTTGGATGTCTATTAAAGCTGATATGTATGACGTCGTTCTTGCTGTAGGTGTTGAACAAATGGGAAAAGGTCTTTTAGGTGGAACTGGTGGAGGTGATGGAATCCCCAAAGAAGGACTGCTTGGCTCAGGAACCATGCCTTGTGTTTTTGCAGAAGCAGGTATGGAACACTCTAGCAAGTACGGAACAACTTTTGAACAATTTGCAAAAATCTCAGTTAAAAATCACCATCATTCAACTTTAAACCCTAAAGCTATGTATCAAATTGAAACTCCTTTAGACGATGTAATGAATGCAGAAATGATTTCTTATCCTAATACAAAATTAATGTGTTCTGTAAATGTAGACGGATCAGCTGCCGCTGTTTTAGTTTCAGAAAAAAAAGTAAAAGAACTTGGTATGCAAAGAGCTATAAAAGTAAGGGCATCAGCATTAGCGAGTGATCCATACACAGATAGAGATTTAGTTATGCCTGATGTTAATGCTTGTACGAGGATTGCCGCAAAAGAGGCTTATCAGCAAGCAGGATTAGGAGCTGAAGATATAAATCTTGTTGAGTTACATGACTGCTTTGCTACTGCCGAAATGCTGCACTATGAAAATTTAAGTTTATGCAAAGATGGAGAGGCAGGAAAGATGATTGATGAAGGCCATGTTCAACTTGGAGGAAAAATTCCAGTAAATGTATCAGGCGGACTTTTATCTAAAGGACATCCTCTTGGTGCAACAGGAATAGCTAATATTTATGAAGTTTGTACTCATTTAAGAGGAGAAGCAGGCAAGAGACAAGTTGAAAATGCAAAAATTGGGATGACACACGTTATTGGCTTAGGAACTGCGTGTGCAATTCATATTTTGGAAAAACCGTAAAGATTGTTGTTAGTCGGAATAACTGGGGATACTCATAATAATTTAAGAAACATATCTCAAATATGCAAAATTTTTAATGAGAGTAATGTTTCCCTAGTATTTCATACCGGAGATATAACTCTTCCTAAATCCTTAGAAGCATTCTCTGAATTAAACACTCCAATAATTGGAGTATTTGGAAATAATGATCAATTAGAAAAGAAAAGTTTATTAGAAGTATCTGAAAAATTTAATTTTAGTTTTTTTGATGAGCCACTTTTTTTAAAAATTAACAAAAAAAAGATATTTATTTTGCATCATCCAGAATTGATAACGAAAAAAATGTCTTTAAAAGCCGATTTTATAATTCATGGTCATACTCATAGATTTAGATCTGAAACTTTAAATAATGCTCTAGTGTTTAATCCAGGTGAATGTGCAGGTTTTTTGAAAGGAAAGAATAAAGTCGGATTAATCGATCTAAAAAAGAATATTACAAAGATCATTTCCTTTTAAAAAAATTTTTAGAATAAAAATAAATAAATAAGCTAATCAATTCAAAAAAGAGAATAAAACTTATCATTGGTCTTAATAGTCTAGAATAACCATTTGATTCAATAATGGAAGATTCTAAAAACAAAATAGATATGATTGGAGAGATTTCACTGCTGCCGGGACTAATAAACCAGAAAGAACCAAAAATTCCTAAAATAAATGGAATGAAAAAGAATTTTATAAATTTATTCTTATTTATTTTAATAAACAAGAAACAAATAAAGCTCAAAGTTAAATAATAAATTAACCAAAAAAAAATCATAAATTCATTTCCTCTATAAACTCTTGTAAGAGTATGGAATCTTTGAAAATTTTAGTTAAAAAATCTTCCTTAAAATTTTCTTTTTCAAAGTTTTTAGCTAAAAACTTTAAATTTTTATCTTGAAAAATTTTTGATGGTGGAACATTTCTTTTTTCCGCTTTCTTTTCTCTCCAAAAAAATATTTTTTTTTCAAGTCTTGAAGCCTTTTTTAATTTAGATAAACGAGATACATAAAGTTCTTGATTTCCTAAGTTTGCTTCCATTCTTGAAAGATTAAAAACTTTTTCTAATAAATTAAGTTTATTTAGTTTTTTTACTTGTTTTTTATAAATTTCAATTAAGAAAGATACGTCCTCAGCTGCATAGTTAAGCTGGTCATTACTAAAAGGTCTTTTTAGCCAATTTGAATTTGTTTCTGATTTTTTTAAAATAATTGAAAAATAATTATTAACAATAGCTCCATAACTTTTTATCTCTTCATTATTTATAATTTTTTCTGCAATTTGAATATCAAAAACATTTTTAATTTTTATTCCTAAATTTGTGTTTAAAACTGTTATGTCACTTCTGCTGGCATGAAAAATAATTAATTTTTCTTCGTTTGAAAGAATATTGTGTAAAAACTCTAAACTTTTTAATTTTACACAATCTATTAGAAAAATATTTTCTAAAGTAGAAATTTGTATCAATGAAAGTTTCGGGAAGTAAGTACTCCTCCATTCAAATTCCGTGTCAATTCCAATCAGATTTTCACGGATTAAATTATTTTCAACAAAATCTGTATCATTATCTGTCTCAATCAAATAAATAGTTTTTTTTTGCTTTAAAAAAAATATTTTTTTAAAAAAATTAATCAAATTAAACTCCTTTTTTGAAAGATAATTACTTTAAAGAATTGCTTGCAAAAAAAGTAAGTATTAAATTATTTATAACGCAGATATTTATATCTTCCTTTAAGGAAAATTCATCAAATCCATCTGAAAAATATGCGTAACCTTTTGACTGATGTTCGCCATTTTTTATAGCTACAAAATCTACATACTCGTATATATAAAAATGCATATTATTAAAGTAACACTTCGTGTCTTTTTTTATCTCTTTTGAGTAAGTTAACGAAACAAATAATTCTTTTCCTCTATTTTGTATTTCTGAAAATAACTTATCTCCATTTTCAAATAAAAAGGATTTAAGTTTTAATTCGCAAACTTTAGCATCCTCATTTGAGTCAAATGATACTAGGAAATCTCTGCTCATTCTTGGATAAACTTCCTTGAAATGAATACTAAATTTCTCTAAAAATCTCTCATAATTGCTTAGTCTGTAATAAAAAGTAATGTGTTCATGAGGTTTTTGAGATAGGCCAGTAGCAATAATAAGCTGATAAAATTTATTTTTTAACAAGGATCCAACGATATCATCATATATGTATAACATCTCTAATACCGGATCTTCTTTATCAGCTATATACCAATCTGGATTTTTATTCTCCGATTTATTAATTATGGAATTAAAGAAATAATGATGCTGTATATGTGCACCAGCATTTATAAACAAAGTAGAAAAGTCAGGCTTTTTAGTCTTAAGAAATTTTAAATGTATTTCGCTTAAAAGAATGTCTAAGAAAAGAGATTTTCTCCATGGCTTTCTTAAAGCAGAAAAACCAAAAATTAATAATTTAATATAACTTTTTGGACTCACTAAAATCAATATTGCCATAAAGAGATTTAAAAATGTTTTAAAGGTAATCAAAGACTTAGCATTATCGTTAACAGCTTGATTAATAACTTTAGAAATTGCTCTACTTCCAAAGCTTTTATCTGAAAGTGTTTTTGTCCATGGATCTGGAATAAAGAATAAGGGATTTTTTAATTCGTTTTTACAATTCATTGGGCTTACTGCTCCAACCTTATACCCATCGTTTTCTAAAACTTCGAATATTTGCTTTTCGTCAGAATTGACTATATCTCCTAACCTAAAAATTTTGTGTTCTGCAAAATTTTTTCCAATGTGTATTGAGGGCCATTGTATCCAAGGTTCAAGTAATTCATGCTCTTCTTCTGAATGGGTATTTAAAAAATTGCCTTCAATTATTGATTTAAAATTATTTAACTTTTCTCCCCTCGAAATATACTCTTTGACTATATCAAAATTTATTTCATTCATTTCTAGAAGGATTAGTTTTTTATTTTTTTTCATTTTTTTTAAAATAACCTTAGCAAAGAAGCAATGGAAAGTAAGAAGCTTTCAGTAATTTTTCTTCTCGCTTTAAAGGGTTTTTTTATAAAATAAATTCCCAATTTTTCATTTATAAAAATAGGAAGTTTATCGGAATATCCAAGTACTTCTGAAAGAAGAAGAACCTGATTTCTCCAATTTTTTAACATCTTAAATCTTCTGACAGCTGCATAGAAACCGATGTTTGCTCCGATCAAATTTTTGGAATGTTGTCTATAAAGAATTCCCGAGTAATCATCTAGAAACCAACTATGTCCCCTATTTCTAAAGTAAGCATAAATGAACCAATCGTGGAGCCAAATTTTTTTTCTTTTTTTATGAGGGATTTTTTTAATAAAATGCGTAAATTCAACAGCTGCAGTTGCTTTTAAAATATAAGTACTCATAGGGCCTCCACTCTGAAACATGTAATCATATCTTGTTTGTTTTTGATTTTTTTTTATTATTTTTTTATTATTTTTTGGTTTCCAAAAAATAACATTAGAACTGTAACCTTTATAATTAGAATCCATTATCTTTTTAATTCCTGAAATTATTTTTTTTGGAAACCAAACGTCATCTTGATCAGAAAAACAGACGTAATCAAATTCTTCTAATGGTGCATTTTTCAATAAATAAAAAAAGTTTTCACTAGCTGAGCCATGTTTTCTATACTCTGATATCAAAGAACAATTATTATATTTCGAGCAATATTTTTTTAAAATTTCTCCTGTATTATCTTCTGAACAGTCATCGCTAAAAAATATATTTGCTTGTATTTCTTCTTGATTAAGAATTGAATCAATTTGTTCTTCAAGATAAAGAGAACCATTATAAGTGGCCATTAATACGGCGACTCTTTTTATTTCATTCATCTTGTAATCTTTCTAGAGCGCTTAACAATCTTAAGTTATCTTTTCTTGACCTAATTGACAATCGAATGTGATTATTAAAATTTTTATGTTCGTATAGCTTGATAAAAATTTTATATTTTTCTAGCATTTTTTCACAAAATTCTCTTGCATTTAAGTTTATGACCTCACAAAAAATATAATTTGCTTGTGACGGAAAAGGCTTTAAAAAAGGGAGACTCGATAATTTTTTAAATAAATAATTTCTTTCTTTTTCCATCTTTTCGCAGCTTTTTTTAAATTCTTTTTGATATTTAGGAGCTATTTGCAAAAAATTTTCTGCTAATGAATTAATATTCCATATTGAAAGTTTTGCGCTAATTTCTCTAAGTGCCTTTATATTTCCAGAAGCTAGCACTCCCAATCTTAAACCTCCAACACCATATGATTTTCCAATACTTTTCAAAACAAAAAGATTTGGATGATTGATTAATAAATCTTTATCGATTAAAGAGTATTTACACCTTTTATCTGCAAAATCTATAAAAGATTCATCAATTATTATTGGTTGTTTTTTATTCTTGGACAAGAAGTCAACTATGTCATTTTTATCGATAAATGATCCAGACGGGTTATCTGGATTAACTAAAATTAAGCCATTTTTATCATGAATTTTTTTTAGGAAGCTCTTTACGTCATCATGAAAATTTTTTGTTGAAATTATATTTAATTTTTTATCTTTAAATCTTTGCTCATATTCTTTAAAAGTAGGAGAAAATAAATTAAATTTTGAATTAAAATATCTTCCTATTTCATTAATTATTTCTGCTCCTCCATTTCCGACTATTAAATATTCTTTATCTATATTAAATAACCTTGAAGCTAAAATAGATTGCACAAACTGGGTTGAAGGATAACTTCCAATTAAAGATTCAAAATTTAACTTTAATTCATTCTTTAGCTGTTCATTGGGATAATAAGGATTCACTAAATAGCAATAATCTAATACAGAGGAAAATCTCCATAGGCCTCCATATCTTTTAGATATGGCTTGATAAGCATTTCTAGGATTTAAAAATTCTATAGATGCTAGATCCAAATCTTGAATATCATCTATTTCATACCACTTATATTGACTAGCCTTAAAGATTTTTAAACTATTAAATTTAGTATGCGGAATAATTTTTAAAGGACTTTCGTAATATTCAGAAAGTTTTCCTTTAGAAACAAATATAGAAAGTATTGGAAAGTAAATTTCTTTGAGAAATTTTTTTGAAAATTTGTAAATATTTACTGTCTTGAAAAAGTCTTTACTTTTATTTAAATTAATTTCATTTATTGAATAAAAATTTTTAACATTTTTTTTTGAATCAATTGAAATTACTGAGCCATCCATCCACGATTGAAACTCATCTGCTACAACTAAATTCTTATTTTTGTCTTTAATTAAATCAATCAGAAGATTCTTATCAAAAATAATGTCACTTTCTAAAATTATTGAATCATCTTTTTCAATCTCTTCTTTGGCTAAAAAAATAGAATAAATATTATTTGTCGTATCATAATCTTTATTCTCTATATAAGTTATTTCGATATCTTCGTATACGTTACCTAGAACTTTCTTTAGTTTTTTTCCTTCGAACCCAATAATGATGACTACTTTTTTAATTCCTGCAAAACGTATATTTTCTAGAGCTCGCAAAATTAAAGCCTTGCCATTTACCTGAACAAGACACTTAGTATTATTTTTTGTTAATCCGCCCAGTCTAGAGCCTTTTCCAGCGGCAGGAATTATTACTTGCAAGATTATCTCCTTCTTATAAAAATTAAGATATTATTTCTAATATAAGTTTATCAGAGAAGAACTATTTTGAATTTCTATATACAGATGCAGCTGAATTAGTCTCAGATCTTAATTTTATAATTTTTCTTATTTTTTTATTATTTTCTTGATTTTTTCTTGGGGCATAAAGAGCCTTTTCTCTTTTGGCAGCATATCTTGAGGGTTTTTTTAAATAATAAATTGCCAAACTATTTCTATAAACTCCTTTTGGCATATTCAAAGGCCTACTTAATCCATGCCAAGAATTTTGATTTGTTCTAAAAAATACAGCCCTGTTAAATTTTGGAGAAATTTCCTTAACCAAATCTCCTGGAGAATTTAACTTCGAATTATGTTCCCAAAAACCCAAATGCCCACCGTGTTCATCTTTGATTCCTGGATTCACATATATGATCAAATTAAGAAATCTTTCTAGTCCAATTTTAGGATGAATAGAATAATCCAGATGAGGATTTAAATTTCCTCCTGAAGTATGGCTATGCCAGCCTCCTCCATGCAATCCGTTATCAGAAATTAAATTTGTTCCTATTTCATTGGATAAAAAACTCACAAAATCATCAGAATTTAAATAATGAAATAGATTATAAGTATGACGAGGCATCAAAAACCAAGAATTTATTGTTTTTTTGTCCTCCAATGCATTTTTATACACATGCCAGTCTGGAGAATTATAATTAGGGAAATCTTTTACAATATTTTTTAAAGTATCAGGACTTAAAAAATTATCTACAATAAAATGATCAAAAGGTTTGTTTTTTTTAAAACTTTTGATCTCTTGTCTAATTTTTTTTTTGTTAATCATCTAATTTTAATTTTTTATAAATTTTGACTTTATCAAAGCGTGGATAAAGAAGTAATTTCTTCCAAAAAGATTATGTAGAAAATATTTAAGAAGCAGAGAGATATTTCTAATAAAAATAAAAACAATGCCTTCTCCTCTTAGTCTAGAAACTAAGTTCTGCTCATTAATTTGATTAAGCACCTTTGGTAAAGACTTGTATGAATTACTCAATCCTCCTAATTCAAAATCACATAATGTTACATTAAAAAAAATTGGTTCTCCAAATTTATTTATATATTTGTAAATAAAAATGGAATCGGATTGAATTTTAAAGTCTGTAGAATAAAAAATTGGAAATTTTTCATCAAATTTAAAAATAACTGCTTGATGAACTGGTGTATTGTTTACAATCCATTTATTGAAAGCAGAAGAATCTTTGATAGTTTTTCCTGGCATGAAATACGAAACTGTAGAAAAATAATTTCTCGATCTAAAAGCGCATAATTTTGAAGAGCTTTTAGAGAAAAATAATAGGGATTCATAAAAATAATTAGGATCTAAATCTTCAGAAATTGAATCTCCGGCGTTTAAATATAAAACCAGATCATCTTGTTTCAGTGAGTCAGAAGCTCTATTCATTGCATCAAAAATTCCTTCATCATTTTCAGAAATAATTATATAAGTTAAGTTATTGCTTTCATTCTCCCTAAAAAAGACTTTAGCAAAATTTACAGTTTCATCACTTGAAAGCCCGTCTTGGATTCTTACATTTATAAATAAATTTTTTAATTTTTTATTAAGATGAAGTACTGATTTAAGAGTCTTTTCAAGGCCCCTTTGATCATCTCTCACCACTGTAATAACATTAAGATAAATTTCTTTATTCATTTCTATGATTTTCTTTTTTCCATGACTCAGCTAATAAATAGATTATTGCTAATGGAAAAGGATTAACAATAGTTAACATAAGGCTTAATGTTACAAAAAAAAAGTTTTTTGAAAGTTTTATGATCAAAGAAAAAAAAATAAAAAAACTTATTGCTGATATTAAAACTCCATTAGATTGTGCTAGCGCAATCCAGAAAGTTTCAGAAAAATCATCGTTAAAGTTTGAATTTGCACCGATTAGATTTGCATTTGAAAGTTTATCTTGTCTACTCTCTAACCCTAACAGCTTATCATTTAAAAAATCAAAAATTGTTAATACATTACTCATCAAATTATCAAAAATGAAAATAGCCAGAATAAAAAAGGAAGTAAAAATAGATAAAAAAATTAAAACTTTTTTTATTTTAAAGTGTATAAAAAACCATGCGATTGCATTTATTGGACTCAGTGGGATTAAATTAATAAAAAATGAAAAAAACTTTCTATATCCATTTACAGGTATTATCAAAAAACTTACCGCTGCAATTGAATAAAACCTTAGCGCTCCTCCAGAGTAACTGCTGATTGCTGCATCATTTGTCATAAATAGACTTTCAAAAATCCATAAAAATTGATTTGAAAAAAAAGTTAAAACATAAATTAGCAACAAAAATAATCCTAAAGTCCAAACAGATAATTGTGAAATTTGGCTTTTTTTTGAAAATAAATTTTTTTCTATCTTGATTCCTATTCCAGCAATTAATAAAAAAATCATTTGGGAAAGGATATATTTTGAAGTTTTTTCTGGCGCCATGATTGCTAGAAATATATTTATTAATAATACTAAGAAAAAAATTATCTCTAATACAGTGAAACTTATTTTTAGATTTTTTATTATCGATCCAAAAAACAAAAACATAAAAAATAATAAAACGGCTGTTTGGGGGATGATATTTCCTGCAAAAGCATAATATACAAAAAGGAATCCGAAAATTCTTGAGCTAGTTCCAAAAATATTGTCTTTCTTGATATTCTCAATCATTAATCTAGTCTTCTTTAGAAATTAAATTTAAAACTTTGTTATAGATTTCTTTTGGAGCATTTTTTTCCCATGCATGAATGGCGAAAGGAATTTGATGAATATGATTTATTATATTTTTCTCTTTAAATTCTTCTATGGCAAATTCAAAAGCTTTTTCAAATGGAGCTACTTTAAATGCTTTATTTGTAGATGGAATTAATTGAGACCAAAAAAAATCTTCATGTAATTTCCTATAAGGTGAAAATTTATTTGTCCCAAAAATATATTTCAAAAAAAACCAGCTTAAATTTGGAAACCCTTTTTTTTCTAAGTACCAATCTGGACATTTTACTAATTTAAGTCTGTCAAAAGAATTTAAAAAAGACTCAATTTTTCTTAGCGATACTCCTCCATTACCCACAAAATATGAGGTTTCTCCTGACTTATTTTTAAAAATCCATGGAGCTCCTATATAGTCATATCCTAAGTTAATCCATTTTTGTAATTCGTCTCTGAAGATAACAACATCAGTTTGAGTTACTAAAATATAAGAATAGCTTTCAAAAAGCTTATAAAACCATTTCTTCCTTAACATTTGATCGTATGAAGTTACAGACTTAAAGTTTGAATTATCAATCTCTATAATCTTAAAATTAAAATCACAATCCTCAAAAAAAATTTTTAGTTCGTTTGATATTTTTTTATGTGAAATGATCACATGATCCCATTTTTTTAAAATTTTTATATTATTTTTAATCGAATTTATTTCTATCTTTGAGAGTTTTAAAGTATAAATTGGAAGAACAACTGCACAATTCAAAATGTTATTTCCTTTGCCAAAAATCCCAAACAAATGGGTAACTTAATTTTAAATTATGTGTCTTGTGTAAATTTCTATGAAGCTCTAGAAGATTCCCTAAAGATTCATTTTCAAAATCGTGAGGTTGAATTTGTATATGATTTATTTTTGGTAAAAAATTTTTTTCGTAAAGATATTTTAATAAGTCGTATTCTGCCCCTTCTATGTTGATTTTAAGAAGTTCGATATTATTTATTTTTTTTTCTTCACAAAATTTAATAAAGTCCATAATAACTAATTTAGAGCTTTTCACTTCGGTATAGGTTGCTCCCGCTCTAGCCCAAGGAAAAAAAGAATATTTTGTATCCCCGTAAACATCTCTACTACCTAATCCATAAGGTGATATAAGAATATTTGAGAAAACTTTAAATCTTTCTTTTAAATACATAATCATCTCTGGATTAGTGTCGAATAGATAGAATTTTGCTTTTTCATTGTAAAGTTTTTCAGTAAACTCGCCCTTAAATGCTCCAAGATCGAAAACTACATCATTCTCTTCCAGTCTATATTTAAATCTTATTTCTTGGTCTTTGCCTTCATTTTTCCAGAAAAGACTTTGATAAAAACCTATAAAATTTAAATTAAAAGCCATGCCAAATTTTCTATAAATTCTATAAAAAAACTTCATCTAAAATTTATCCTCAAATCCACCAAGCTTTGCCCAAGTCGCCACAATCATTTTTCCAATCTCCTTTTTTCGATTGAGGAATATTCCAATTTCTTCCATATCTAAATTCTAACCATTCTTCTTTATCCTTTGGAACAAAATAGTTAAATCCCTCTATATTCTCTTTAACCATTCTTGTGAGAAATTTTTCATTCATGATCCTAAAATGGTTAGGTTCACTAAAATTGATAGCAAATTTGTCATCTAAACTCCAAAAAATAAAGTCGTAAATTATTTTTTCGTCATCAAAAAAAGTTAATTGTTGCATTCTTTTTCTGTAACTGACTTTTCTAATTAGACCCCATTTTTGATCTTTGGCTATGTTTTCAATAATTTTTACTGATTTTTTGGACCACAAAACATCAAAATCTATATCATTATCATGACTAATCAAATTACCATCTCTTAAAAGGCCTAGCAAAGAGCCGTCAGATAATCTCATTATCAAATCAGATGAATTATCAAACAAGTTTAAAAGTATTTTTAGTTTTCTTTCTGCATTTATTGGCAGAGGTTTATAAATGTCAAAAGATGCAAACTGGAATTCTCTATATCTAGAAAAATTTAATTTAAATTTGCCTAAATGATAAACAAATCTTAATTTGTTTATGATTTTATTTATTAATGTCATTTAAATTTACTTTCTGTGGAAAGGCATTATAAACATCTTCGTCATGAGTGATTAAAATTACTGATTCTTCCAGTTTTAGTAAATTATTGACTACAAACTCCTTTGTTTCAATATCCAAAGCACTAGCAGCTTCATCTAAGAGAATTAATTCCTTTCCACTATAAAGAGCTCTTGCTATAGCTACTCTTTGAGCTTGCCCGCCACTAAGATTTCCTCCACTTTCTCCAATCAAATAATCTGTGTCAAGGTTATTCTCATCAAGATAATCTTGCACACCGCTTTTTATTAGGGCCTTTCTTAGTTTTTTTGTATCTATTTCTTCTTTTTTTGCAAAAGACAAAGTAATATTTTCTTTAATACTTAAGTTAAAAAGGAATGGATCTTGAGAAATATAGGCAATATAAGGATTTATAGTTTCTTCATCTAATGGACTTTCATTAAATAAAATTTCTCCTTTTTGGGGAGAGAATATGCCTGAAATTAAGTCTAAGAGAGTACTCTTTCCAATGCCGCTTTTTCCAAATATTGCTACTTTCTCTCCTTTAAAAATAGTAAAACTGAAATCATTAAGAATAGTGTTTTTTTCTTCGTGAAAAAAAGTGATGTTATTTATTTGCAGAGAATTAAATTTTTCATTATTTATTTTTTTGAAAGAATTATTATCTTCTAGTTGAAAATACATATCTAATTCAGAACTCACCTCATATCCAGCTCTTAGATTTTGCCATGAGTAGTAAGTTTGTTGGAAAGAAGGTAACACTTTTAGTAAAGCTAAAAAAAAGGTTACAAAAATATAATTGTTTCTAGAAAAAAGAACGAAATCAGAAGCTAATAGCAAAAAAATTCCAACTACTATAAAAAGAGAGGCTTCTATTAAACTTCTTGGAACAAGGCTCCAAATATAACTTGTGGTTTTAGCAGAGGCTATATTTTTTGATGAAAGTTTAACTTGAGAAGAAAAAAAATCCTCCAAATTCCAAATCTTCAAATCCTTAAAACCCTCAAATCCAGTTTTTACAAAGTGAACTTGAGTTGCAATATCTTTTGATAGAGTTTTTGATACTTTTTTTAAAATATTTTTTGATAAAACTATTGGAATGCCATATGCCAAAATAACAATAAAAAAAACTAATAATGATAAATACAAAGAAACATAAGAGAGAAAGATTAAAAAAATAATACTAATTATTAATCCGCTCGAAAAATTTAGAAAAGGCAATATTAAAGATTGAATTATTATTTCAACCTTTGAAGCTAAAAAAGCTATATGTTTGCTTTTGTCATCTTTGCCAAAAAATTTTATTTTTTGAAAGACAAGTTTATTAAAAATATAAGAAATTAATTTAGCCCCCAAACCAAAAGTAATTTTTGCTGTATTTCTGATTAAAAGAAGTCTAAGTAATAAAACAATACAGGCAATTATAACTATCAAAATACCTTCATTATAGGAATCCAAAAACATGCCTATTAAAAAAGTAAAATCTTTAGATCCACTTTGTGTTAAAAACTCTGCTACCAAGCCAATAAGAAATATTTCTGAAAAGGCAACTAATACACTTAAAAAAATTAAGAAAACAAACAAAAAAGGAGTGCCTTTATTTAAAAATAAGAGATTTTTAAAAGTTTTTACAAGAGGGATCATTAAAATACTTTTAACTTTTAACTTGTTTTTCTATCCAATGATAAGTTTTATTTAAGCCTTCAATTAGTGGTTGATTAGGTTTCCACCCTAATTTATTAAAAATTAATTTATTATCTGAGTTCCTCCCCCTCACTCCTAAAGGACCATCAATTTTTTTTGTATATATTTTTTTATTACTTACTTCGGAGACTAAATCTACCAGGCCATTTATAGAAATTATCTCATCAGAGCCTATATTAACTGGGCCCATAAAATCTGACCTCATTAATCTCAAAGTTCCTTCAATGCATTCATCTATATAAAGAAAAGACCTTGTTTGAGACCCATCTCCCCAAATCTCAATAGTGCCCTCATTTTTTGACTCGGCAATTTTTCTACATATAGCTGCAGGAGCTTTCTCTCTACCTCCCTTCCAAGTGCCAAAAGGTCCAAAAATATTGTGATATCTTGCAACTCTTACTTCCATTCCGTAATTTCTCTGGTAAGCAAAGTAAAGTCTTTCACTAAATAACTTTTCCCACCCATATTCTGAATCAGGTGCAGCTGGATAAGCACTATCTTCTTCACAATTAGGATTATTTTGATCCATTTGATTATGTTCGGGATACATACAAGCCGAAGATGAATAAAAGATTCTTTTGCAATTTTGTTTCACGCAAATATCTAAAATATTTAAGTTTATCGCAGCGGAATTATGCATTATGTCTGCATCATTCTCACCGGTAAATACAAATCCTGCTCCACCCATGTCTGCAGCAAATTGATAAATTTCATCAAATTTTCTATCTAGAATTTTAGAACAGAAATCATAATTCCTTAAATCGCCTATTATAAATTCGTCAGCTAAAGACTTATTAAATTCTGTTTTTTTTAAATCTGCGCCTCTAACCCAGAAACCTTCTGACTTTAACCTATCTACCATGTGATTTCCTATGAAACCTCCGGCTCCAAGAACTAGTGCAGTCTTCATTATTTTTTTAATTCCTCAGATTGAACTTCTTGAAAAAAAACATATTTTTTTACAGTTACATAAAATAAAGACAATATAAACCCAATTAAGGATCCAATGATGGTTATCAAAGATCGTCTTGGTGAAAATTTAGTTTCTGGTATGAATGGCTCATCTATTACCGTGACAAGATAGTCTTCTCTTACGTTAGCTAACATCTTTATTTTTAACTGAGATTCAATAAGTTGAGAGATAGAATTAACTGTCTCAATATTTTGAGTCTTTTTAAGTTGTTCTTCCAGAAAAGTTAAAGCTTTTTCGGCTTCTTCTAAATCTTTTTCCCTTTTAATTTTATTCAATTCTTTAACAATCATTTCAAGAAAAGCTTTAGAAAATTTTGGGGACACATGTTGAATTCCTATAATTAAATAATCAGGATCATCTTCTTCATAATCAACATATAATATTTCTTCCGAATAGATTTTGTGAGCCTCTAAATATGAAGGTGGAATTTTTTTTCCTGCTCGAGGCTCATAGGTCCATACACCTTTTTTTGAATCAAATATATCGTCATGATACTTTATAAGACCATTTTCTAAATCATAACCCTTAGCAGCTATTATATTTGGAAGAACATTTTTAAAAGATATCAATCTTTTCACAAAATCTCTTGAATTAATTATTTTCTGGGCAAGTATTAGTTTTCCATCAGATGAAGATCCTAGATTTATTCCTGCGAGACTTGCCAAGTTACCATATTGAGAACCAAAACTAGATAAACCTGAATTTCCAGAAGACTTTTCTGAGACAGTCAAAGTTACAGATGAAAAGTATTTATTAGGCATAGTCAATGAATAAATTGCAGAAATTAATGCAAAAACGAAAGAAACCGTAATAATTAAAAATTTTTTTTGCCAAAATAGATTCAGCACTTCGTTAATATTAATTTCTCTATCCATCAAAAGATTATACTTTTTTAATTTGCATAGTTTGTATTAAATTATTGTTCATAAGGTTTCTTTCCTCTTGATTTAAATAAAATTTAAGATTTTTTTTTAGAGCCTCATGACCCAGTTCAGTAAAATTATCTTCAATCATCTCTATCAAAAATTTATTTATATCTGGCTTTATTCCCATATAAATTTTTTGCGTTCCAATTATTTTTTCTAGGTGATCGGACTTTTGTAACTCGCTAAAAAGATACAGCAAAATGAGAGCTCTATTTCTTTTATCCAAAGATAGTTTTTTAAATCTGTGAATATTTTTTATTTTCTCGAAATACTCATTTACAGTTTTAGAATTTATAGTAAATCCAAAATCAGAATAAGGAGGTTTTGAAGCTAATAAACTAGGCACGCCATAATAGGCAAATTCCATGGCTGCGGTCCCCCCGCAAGTGACTATATAATCTACTGAATTGAATAATGAGCTTGTTTTAACATCATTCGAAAGTAATTTTTCTCTCATATTAATCTCCTCTAAAATTTTTGATATTTGTCCAGATTCGTTATAAAGCTCTGAAGTTGGGTGTTCCTTAACAATGAAATTAATCTTTGTATTTTTAATTAATTCTTTGCATGTTTGTTTTAACCAGACTGAAAAATCGTTAAATAAAAGGTTAGGTAGACCATGTGGAGCGTCCTTAAAAATATGCGCAGCGACAAGAACTATTGGCTTATCAAAATTTAAGTTTAATGTATCAATCAATTCGTCTTTAGAAAGTTCTTTTTTATTTGTAGAAAATGCTCTTACTGTGTCGTGCTGAAAGCCAAATCCTGAAATTCTCTCGGACAAATATTTTTTTGCTTCTTTTAATATTTGTGGGTTATTAACAAGATTTTCAACTAATTCATTTGACGGTGTTCTACAGTGATCTTCATAGCTTTTTTCATCATCGTATCTATGAATCGTGAATTCGGTCATTGACAATCCAGCAAAACATTCGATTCTATTTTTTTTAGCATATTCAAAGATCGCACCATGCCTATAAACGTTATCAGGGAGAATTAAAATTGGATCTTTATAAACCGATAATAGCTTTATACAAGAAAAAAAATAAAGTAAATCCAAAAATATCGAAACCCTATGATTTAAATTTAATTTTTCTAAAGTTACCAAATTAAATTTGGCCAGCAAGTAATCATATAAATGCTTACCAATGTTCATTTTCTTTATCTTTAAATTTAATAAATCTTCACCGTTAGATAGGTTGTTATTAATTTTTAATATTGTTGTAAAATTTTTTATAAAAGATTTAACTAACAAAAATTTGAAGTTTAAAATTTTTGAAGGGAAGAAAGAACTTATGAGCTTTTTTGTTTTCCTTGGAAGATTTAAATTTGGAACAACTACAAGATCCTTTCCTGCTTCATCTGATAGAGCTTTCGAAAACTTCATAGTCAAAGAGGAGAAATATATATCTTTAGATACTAAAAAAAGGATTATCTTTTTATCATCTTGGAAAGCTTTCTTTTTGTAAAAAGACTTATTCGACCTTATATATTCTCTTAATGTCTTCACGGAATATTTTTTAAAAAATTAGATAGATAAATCTATCAAAGACCAATCTAAAGCGGTCCCTTTTTCTATATCTATTTTTGCCTTTTTTCCAATTATTTCATCAAAAAATTTTGGAGCTAATCCGTAACCAGGCCTTATTCTTCTTATGTTTTTTATTGTAAAAATTTCGCCATTTTTTACATTCTCTACAACATAAATTGATCTTCTAAATTTTATATTTGATTCTTCAGCTTTCTTTCTTTTAAATGATTTTTTTCCAATTGCTTTGTATGCCAACAATATATCTTCGCAAAGGGCTTTTAATTCATGAGGTTCCATTGAGAATTCGGCATCCGGTCCTCCTTCTGCTCTTGAAAAAGTAAAATGTTTTTCTATTACTTTTACTCCAAAAGCTACAGAACTTACTGCACTTATATTTCCAATAGTGTGATCAGAAAGCCCAACATTACAGTTGAAGGTGTTTTTTAATAAATTGATTGTATCAAGATTTATTTGCTCAATAGGAGTGGGATATCCACTAACACAATGAAGTAAAATAAAATCTCCGTTACCGTGCTTTTCAACGATATTTATGGCCTCTCTAATTTCATCTTCATTTGCCATTCCTGTGGAAAGAATTATTGGTTTTTTTGTTTGAGCAATATATTTAATTAAAGGTAAGTCTGTAAGTTCAAAAGAAGCAACTTTGTAAAATGGGCAACTTAGTGATTCAAGCAAATCAACTGCTGACTCATCAAAAGGAGTACTGATCATTGTTATTCCAATACTATTTGCGTATTCAAATAATTCTTTTTGCCATTCAAAGGGAGTTTGAGCCCAATCATACAAATCCCATAAGTTATAGCCATCCCATAAACCACCTTTTATAAGGAAATCATCTTTATTTGATTTTATAGTCATCGTATCAGGAGTGTATGTTTGAATCTTTACACAATCAGCACCATTTTCTTTCGCCAATTTAACTAATTCTTTAGCGCGGTCAATAGAACCATTATGATTTCCAGATATTTCGGCAATTATGTATGGACGACTAAGATTTTTAAACATTCTTTAATCCTTATACATTGTGTGATACTTGAGCATTTTACTATAGATTTCATCCAAGTTTCCTCTTTTGCAAGATTTTGTCATTTCTCTAAATTCTTTTATTGATCTATTTTGCATTTCTTTTTCATGCAGATGATTATCTCCATCAATTGAATAAAAAATTATCTTTGGATCATTTGTTTCACTAAATATAAAATCAAATATCTCTTTTGCTCTATCAAGATGCCAATTACTAGTAACAACATTTAAAATTTTTATGTCATCAAAGTGTTGAAAAAAATTCTTTTTTACAAAAAATGCTTCCCCAACTGTATCCTTTGCATTTGATTCTTCGTATATCTGATTGAGTGAAATTTCGTAATTTTCCTGAGCAAATTCAGACATAATTTTTGACAAAGGTTTATCTAGACTTGATTTATTTTTCCAGCCCGTTGTTATTAAGTATTTACATTTATTTTTATGAAAAATATCACATGCTTTTTTTAATCTTTCCATTGAATCAAAAGATAAATTATTTTTAATATCCAGTTGATGCGATAAACAAATAACAGCTGAATTATTACTACTCAAAATTTAACCTATACGTATAAATATCTTTTGTAGATTTATATTTAACAAATCCAATACTGCTAAAAATTTTAATACTTGCACTATTTTTTTTGTCAATATCTGCTACTAATACACAATTTGGCTTTTTTTTGTGAAATGCTTTAATTGCATCAGAAAGCAAAGTTTCAGATAACGAAATTCCTCTAAATTTCGGATTGATATTTATTGAAATTTCTCCAATATTTTTTATTGCATCAATTCTAACCATTCCAACGCTTTTTCCAAAAGCCTGGCCAATAAATATAAAACTATTTTTGTTTTTTAATTTTGATTTAAACCATTTTAAATGATCTTTATATTCAATATAGTCTTTGCTAATGAACATAGATCTTGTTAATGGATCATTCCTCCACTTCCATATTGACTTTGAATCCGAGATTTTTGCCTTTCTAATAGTTATTTTTCTTTTAATAATTACATCAGCAACCAACATATCTCTATCTTTAAATCTTACGTTTTTGAAATCTATAAAGTAATTACCGGAACCTAAATAAGCGCTAGGGTATATCGAACTATCAAGCATTCTTATTTGGTCGTAGATTTTTTCCAGACTATCTTTAAAATTAACTTGATTATCTTTTGAGTTAAGTCTTTTAAAGATATATTCTTTCCCAGTCTGAATCTTTGGAACAATTTTTTTATTTTTAATTACTTTAATTTGGCTAGCAACTGCTTCATATATTCTTAAAAGAATCTCATCCAAAGAACCTGATAGCTTTACCTTTGATCTTAAATAAATAGGCCCTGTATCCAATTCTTTTTCCATTAATAAAGAACATACTTCTGTATTTTTATAACCTCTTTTAATCATATTTTGTATGGGTGATCCTCCTCTGCCATATGGTAATGGTGAGGAATGAAAACAAATGCATTTGAAATTACTTACTATATTTTGTGGAACAATGTATGACCAATGAGGAAACATTATAAAGTCTGGATTTATTTGAAGTACTTTTTTATAGGTTAACTCTTTTCTATCTCTGATAATTAAGGAGTTTTTGTTGATAATTCTTTTCTTTTTTAATACTTCTTCTAAAATCGTATTTTGAATGCAGTATAAGATTTTCATCTTATTATTCTTCTGACAACCTCAAAAGCTTCTGCATAATTCATCCCTGATTCAGACCCTCTATGTTGAGCTAAAGATTGAATTTTTTCATATGATCTAGAATGAGGATTTTCTCGCATTTCCATATCGTAGAACTTTAAAGCACTAATTTTTTTTTCAATAAATGCATCAATATTGATATATAAATTTGGTTCAAATTTCTTTTCAAGTTGCTTTACAGTGTAATCTGTAGAAGAAGCAACTTCATAAAAACGAATTTCTTCATAACTTTCTTTAGGCTCTGGTCTATAGGCAGTCAACGTTGCAGATGCTGCAATTCTATGATCAATATTTAAATCGGTTGGTGAATGAACATATATTATATTTGGGTAGAAAGTATCTTTAAATGATTCAATAAATTTAATGACATCTATTATAGGTAGGCTATCAATCTTATTATCTGGAAAATCACCTGCGCCAATCCATACTGCTCCTAATGTGCTAATTGCTTTTTCTGCTGCAATATTTCTTTTCTCTATATCATCGTCATTTGCATTATCTCTTGAGTGAACACCATTAGTTAAAGTGATGACACCGACATCATCTCCTTCTTTAACATGTCTACATATTGCGCCCCCACATCCAATAGTTTCATCATCAGGGTGTGATGCTATTACCAATACCCTTTTACTCATTAATTAAGCCTTTCAAATCCATCATGACTTATTGGACCATCAAGAAGATCATTTATATCTTTTCCATTTTCGCATTCTTCAATTGCTTTAAGTAATGGTTCAAGCTCAGAAATATAATTATCTATTAATTCCTTTGTATGATTTATACAAACATAAATGCTAGTTGCAGCTATAAAATTTTTCTTAAGCATTTCTTGAGTAATAAAGGTCTTATATGCTTGATGACTTTTGCTTTGAAAGGTAAAGGTAGGAAGTGCAGATATTCCTGAAATATTAACATCAAGATTATATGTAGAAAATAATTTCTGCCATTCTTCTTTGATATATTTTCCAGTTTTTGATATTTGTTCCCAAGATTTGATATCTTCCATTATCTCTAAGGTTTTAATTGCAGCGGCTGGGCCAATTCTTTCTGTCCAAAATGTACTGCTCATAAAACTGTTTTGAGCTGCTTCCATAGCTTCTTTCCTACCAACTATTGCAGTAACGCCATATCCATTTCCTAATGCTTTTCCAAACATCGCAATATCCGGATCAACATTAAAATTCTTATGAATACCGCCAAAAGATTCTCTAAAACCAGAAGTACACTCATCAAATATTAATACGATCCCTTTTTTTGAAGATAATTCTCTAACTTTTTCTAAAAAATTATCTTCAGGTCCTTTATTCCTAATTACTTCCATCTTGATTACACCAATATCATGAGCATCAACAATTTTTTCTAGTTCTTGATAATCGTTGTATCTAAAAGGAAAAACAGTACCCTCAAGACTTTTTGGAACACCATTTGTTTCAAGTCCTGATAGTAAATGCTCATCCAATCCATCTTTTGATTTAATATTTGCAGCTAAATACCAATCATGCCATCCGTGATAGCCACATATTGCAACATTATCTTTACCAGAAGCTGCTCTAGCTATTCTAATTGCTATTGCATTTGCTTCACCACCAGTTCTAGCAAGTCTAACCATGTCAGACCAAGGATTAATTTCTATTAATCTTTCTGCCAGATAAACCTCTTCGGGGCAATTTAATGTAGACATATTTCCTTTTTTTATAATTTCATTAACCACTTTATCTACTTCTTCATGGCCATATCCTAGAATGTTTGTACCAATTCCCATTATAGACATATCTACATATTCAGCTCCGTCCATATCCCAAACCTTACACCCTTTTGCTCTGCTGAAATATGAGGGCCATATTTCAGGTAAAAACATCTCAGGTCTTTTAGAAAGAAGCATATTTCCGCCAGGAATTATTTCTTTAGCTCTTTTATATAGTTTAGGTCCTTTCTTCATTGTTAATCCTTGATTTCGAATCATATTCTCATTCTCAGCAATAAAGCTATCACTACGATGAAATATTAAAGCATCCTCCCAATTAAAATGGATGTTTGGATGAAAATTATTAAAAATTTTTTCGACAACTTTTAAATCTTTAGACTCATCTACAGTCCATCTCAATCCTGAAAAATCTTCTTTATAAGACAAATTAAACTGTTTCTTTTCATTTCTTCTAATAAAAGGCGTTACATGCTCTAAATCAAACTTATCCTTAGATTTCATATGAGCTTTTTCAAGAGAACTAAATGAAATTACTTCAACATCCATTCCATCAGGAAAAGTTGGTGGATTTACATTAGATGCATAATCTACATTATTAGATATAAATTTTTCTATTAAAGAATCAACAATCTTAGGGTCTACAAGTGGGCAATCACCTGTAATTCTTACTATTATCTCAGCTTTGTATTTTTTAGCTACTTTGTAGAATCTTTCTAAAACATTATCTTCACTGCCACATTCAACAGGAATTCCTGTTGAATTAACGTAATCTATAAGAGGTTTATTTGAATCTTCTTTTGATGTTGCTAGAACTATTTCAGAAATTCTTTTACTTTTTGATAATCTATTTAATAAAAGACCAATCATTGGAACTGAATTAATTTCTTTCATAACTTTCTTAGGCAGTCTTGTTGACCCCATTCTTGCTTGCACAATAGCTACAGTATTCATAAAGAATCCCAATTAGATGGATTAATCAACATTTTATCAAGACAGTTAAGACTTGGCAGCCTATGATAATCTTTTGAAAGATCGTAACTTAATATTTCCTTAAGTTGAACAAGATTATCAATACCTACAATTATCTTATTTATTTCATTAAAACTGTTTGAATAATTTAAACACGCTTCCATTTTAGAAATATTAATATTTGATGTCTGATAATGCCATGATTCAAAAATGTCTCTCCATTTGTTAAATTTGTTTGGTATTTCATTTAAATCACATAATAAAAGTCCTTGTAAAAAAGTTGATCTAGTATGGATCTCAATTCCATTATTATTTAACTTTTTCATCCATCCTGAATTAATTAAACTATTATCAATCACATTAAAGGGCGCCTGAACTATTTCAAAATCAAAGTTATCAAATATAGTATCTAACTCATTTGGTGAATAAATTGAGACTCCCAATTTGGATATTATTTTTTGATCTTTAAATTTTTTTAATGACTCATAAATAATCTTACCCTCTGATTTTTTTAGATCATTTGGATGATGAAGCAAAATAGCATGAATTTTGTTTTTATTTAGTCTTAACAATGAGGATTCAATTTCTTCATTGATCCATTTTTCAATATTAGTTTCTTCAGAAGAAAATTTTGGAATTTTTGTAATTATTTTAAATCCTTTTAAATCATGTTTACCAAGTCTTATTTCACTTTCACCATATGCTATAGCTGTATCAATGGTGTCTATATGATTTATTTTTGCAATTCTAAGAACTTCTTTTATATCATCATCTGTGAATCTTGTAGAAGTGTTTGAAATTCCATACTGCATTCCAAATTGGGCAGATCCAAGAGCAAGTTTTGACATCAAATAATAGATTTAATTGTTTTTATTACTTTCATTTGATCTTCATCTTTTAATGATGGAAACATAGGAATGCTTACTGCATCAGAATAATATTTTTCAGCTTCTTCACAATAACCTTTTTTGAATCCAAGCCTTCTATAATATGGATGGAAATAAACAGGAATATAATGAAGATTAACTAAAATTTCAGCTTTCCTCATTTTTGTAAAGAATTCCTGGTGAGAAATATCTATTTCATTAAGTTTCAATCTGATTACATATAAATGAAATGAGGTATATGTTTTAGAATCTTGCCATGGAAGTTTTACTGGAAGATTTTTAAGCTCTTTATTATAAATATCAGCTATTTCATGTCTTCTCTTTACAATTTTTGATAACCTTTTTATCTGACTATTGGCAAGCGCAGCTTGAATATCAGTCATTCTGTAATTATAGCCAATATCGATTTGTTCATAATACCAAGGGCCATCGGATTCATTTTCAATTAAATTTTTGTCTCTTGTAATTCCATGTGTTCTAAAAATTGATAGCTTATCTGCGATCCCTTTTGAATTTGTAGTTGCAATACCTCCTTCCCCTGAAGTAATAATTTTTACAGGATGAAAACTAAAAACAGTAATGTCACTATATTCACAAGATCCAATAAAGTTATCTAAATACTTTCCTCCAATTGCATGAGAGGCATCTTCAATAATACTAAAGTTATATTCTTTTGAAAGCTTATAAATCTCTTTCATATCACAAGATTGACCTGTTAAATGAACAGGTATTAAAACTTTTGGTAATTTTCCATTAGATTTAGCATTTTTTAACTTGGATTCAAGTTTAAGAGTACAAATATTGTATGTTCTAGGGTCTATATCAACAAAGTCTACCTGTGCCCCACAGTATATTGCGCAATTAGAGCTTGCTGCAAAAGTATTTGCTGATGTCCATACAATGTCATTTTTAGATACTCCTAATGCAAAACAGGCTGCATGCAATGAACTAGTAGCACTATTTGAAGCAACTGCATATTTTGCATTACAAAAATCTTTTACTTTTTCCTCAAAAATTGGTACTTGTGGTCCTTGAGTTAAAAAGTCTGATTTTAGAACGTCTACAACTGATTTTATGTCATCATCAGTTACTTCCTGTCTTCCATAAGGAATCATCTTTTATTTTATGCCAATATTATTAATGTTATCTTTTAGCCAACTTTCTAATTCCTCTTTTGTCATCCATTCAGAATTATCTTGGCTGTTATAGGTAAACCCATCAGGGACCTTTTCTCCATCTTTGATTCTTAAAGTATCGAGACCCCAATCATTGATACTAGGTAGAATTTTAAAATATCCTTTATATTTATAAGTAAACATTGCATCTTCTTCTCCAATCATTTGTTCATGGACTTTTTCACCAGGCCTAATACCAACTTCAACTTGTTTGTCGTTAGGAGCTACTACTTCTGCTAAATCTGTAACTTTCATAGAAGGTATTCTTTTTACGTATATTTCACCACCAACCATATCATTAAGTGCATGCCATACAAGCTCGACACCCTCCTCAAGTTTAATCATAAATCTAGTCATTGATTTATCAGTAATTGGAACTTCGCCAGATCCTTTTATTGAATTAAAAAATGGTATTACTGAGCCCCTAGAACCCATGACATTTCCATATCGTACTACAGAAAATTTTGTTGGATGTTCTCCTGAATATGCGTTACCTGCTACAAATAATTTATCTGATGTTAATTTTGTAGCTCCATATAGATTAATTGGGCTGCTAGCCTTGTCCGTTGATAAAGCAACTACCTTTTTTATTTCTTTATCAATACAAGCATCAATTAAATTCATTGCACCAATAACATTAGTTTTAACACACTCAAACGGATTATATTCGGCTGTCGGAACAATCTTTGTAGCTGCAGCATGTATAACAAAATCAACGCCATCTAAAGCTCTGTAAAGTCTATCTCTATCTCTAACGTCTCCAATAAAGAATCTAAGATTTTTTTCATGTTGAGAGAATTTTTTTGCCATTTCCCACTGCTTTATCTCATCTCTTGAAAAAATAATGATTTTTTTTGGTTTATATTTTTCTAACGTTTTTAAAACAAACTCATTTCCAAATGAACCTGTTCCTCCTGTCACTAAAATTGTCTTATCATTAAACATAATTTATTTTTTTATTTTTCATGGTGAATATTTAAATGACCTTGAAAGCTTGTTTTCCATATCAGTTTAAAAACTTTTAAATTTGGTACCCGGGGCCGGACTTGAACCGGCACGATATCGCTATC
>CESP01165591.1_pt1 | contig 26103 bp, 24 predicted proteins | sample 531211 | NCBI WGS metagenome assembly CESP01 (sample SAMEA2622074, study PRJEB7988) | marine metagenome | biome: marine biome (ENVO:00000447); feature: surface water layer (ENVO:00002042); material: "saline water (ENVO:00002010), including plankton (ENVO:xxxxxxxx)" | depth 5 m | reverse complement strand
CTTGCTATATACAATGCAATTTTTTAATAATTATGTATTAAGACACAATATTACAAAATTAGTTGATAAACTTAATTTCCATGTATTAATGGAAAGGTCCAGAAAAGTTGATTTTAGATTAATTAAAAATAAAAAAAAATTGCTATATATTGATGGTTATTGGCAATCTGAGGATTATTTTAAAGATTATAGAGATGAAATCTTAAATTTATACAATTTTAACGATCTGAGGAATAAAAAAGAAAATTTATTATTTAATAAAGAATTAAATTTAGAAAATGATATTTGTTTAAATGTAAGAAGAACGGATCATCTTAACACAAAAGAATTAAATGCAGTAGGAATTAATTATTATAAAAATTCTATTGAATATTTTGAACAAAAACTCAGTAAAATTTCTAAAATCTTTATATTTTCTGATGATTTAGAGTGGTGTAAAAAAAATTTCGGATATAGCGAAAAATTTATATTTGTTGGTCACGAAAAGGCTGGCAATAAATTTAAAAATTATCTTTATTTGATGTCTTGTTTTAAAAATTTCATTGTACCTAATAGTACATTTGCTTGGTGGGGTGCATGGCTCTCAAATAATAAAAATAAAATTATTATAGCTCCAAAAAATTGGAGCGGTACAATAGAAGAAAGTGAAATAGACACCGTTCCAAATAATTGGATTAGGATTGATAATTAAAATTATTAGCTATACTTATATAAAAAATTAATTATTAATATATTTATTTATGAGAAAAACTGCATTAATAACTGGTGTCTCCGGTCAAGATGGTGCTTATTTAGCAAATCTCTTATTAAAGAAGAATTATAAAGTAATTGGTTCTGATAGAAGATCTTCAAGATCAAGTCTTTGGCGATTAAAAAGGCTTGGAATTGAGAAAAAAGTAATATTGGAAGAGCTAGAATTAAGTGAACTATACGATATTAAAAGATTATTACAAAAATATAAATTTGATGAAATTTATAACCTCGGAGCGCAATCATTTGTGAAGAGTTCATTCAATAGTCCTTTATATACATCTAATGTTACTGGAACCTCAGTACTAAAACTTCTGGAGACAATAAGGGAAGTAAATCCAAAAATTAAATTTTATCAAGCATCATCTTCAGAGATGTATGGAAAAGTAAGTGAAAAAATACAAAATGAAAATACAAATTTTAATCCACAAAGCCCATATGCAATTGCAAAAGTTTTTGGACATTTTACTACTCAACTTTACAGAGAGTCATATAATATTTTTGCTGTCTCTGGAATCTTATTTAATCATGAATCTCCACTAAGAGGAGAGGAATTTGTTACAAGAAAGATTACACTCGGGCTTGTTAAAATATTGAAAGGAGATTTGAATTGTCTAGAACTAGGAAATATTTATGCTAAAAGGGATTGGGGTTACGCAAAAGAATACGTTGAAGCTATATGGAAAATGCTTCAGCAAAAAAAGCCTCGGGATTTTGTTATTTCAACAGGAAAAACATATTCTGTTAAGCAATTCATAAATGAAACATTAAGGTTTCTAAAAATTGATGCGAATTGGGTTGGAAAAGGATTGAATGAAAGATTAATTAATAAAGAAAACGGAAAAACAATAATAAAAATTAATCCAAAATTTTTTAGACCTGCTGAAGTTGATATTCTAATTGGCGACTCGTCCAAGGCATATAAAATTTTGAAGTGGAAATCAAAAACTGAATTGAAAAAACTTGTTAAAATAATGATTGAATCAGAGTTAAATAATTATATTTAATTATATTTTAAATAATTTTTTTCAAAATCTTTCATAGTTTTTTTTAAACCATCATAAACACTGATTTTTGCCTTCCAATTATAAGATTTAGCTAATGTACAATCTAAAACTTTTCGTGGAGTGCCAGTCAAAGTTTTGTTTATATATTTAATTTTAATTTTTATACCCAAAATTTTCATAATTTTTTTAGCATAATCCTCTATTCTCATTTCTATTTCAGTACCAATATTTATCAAATTATGACTTGTATTGGTAAAGAGAAAATGAATAACAGCATTTGCAATATCTTCCACATATATAACCTCACGTAAAGTCTTGCCATTTCCCCAAAGTTTTACAAATTTTTTATTTTTAATTTTAGCCTGATATATCTTCTTTATTAACGCAGGTAAAAAGTGTGAGCTTTCTAAATCATAATTATCGTTTTTTCCGAATGTATTACAAGGCATTAAACTCAAAAAATTGGTAGAATATTGTTTGTTATAGTATTCACACATTTTGACACCAGCAATTTTTGCTATTGCATAGGCCTCATTTGTTTTTTCTAGTGGTCCTTCAAGTAAATACTTTTCTTTAATAGGTTGTTTGCTAAGTCTAGGATATATACAACTGGAACCTAAGAAAATTAATTTTTTAACACCAATTTTATAAGCACCATCTATCAAATTATTTTGAATACATAGATTTTCGTAAATAAATTGTCCTGATAAATTTTTATTAGCTTTAATTCCACCAACTTTAGCTGCAGCAATTATAATATAATCTGGCTTTGTTTTTTTGAGAAATTTTAGAACTTTATCTGAATTTGTTAAATCTAACTCTTTTCTTTTCTTTACAATTAAACTTTTATAACCACTCAACCTAAGTTTGTCGTATATGGCTGAACCAACTAACCCTTTGTGTCCGGCTAAAAAAATTTTTGAATTTTTATATTTTTTCATAACATTATAAGATACACACTTATAAAAATTTTTTTATAAAATATAGTATAAAATGTCTAATATAGGAATTGTAATTCCAGCATACCATGAAGAAAAAAATATTATTAAACTTGTAAAACATATTAGAAAATACACTGATAGTTATATTGTAATTGTTGATGACTCAGAAAATGATAAAACAGAAGTAATTATAAAACATAATAATTTAAAAAATCTATATTATTACAGACGAAAAAAAAAACTTGGCAGAGGATCCGCTGTAATTTTTGGATTTAAAAAACTTTTTAGAAAAAAGAATATTAAATACTTCATTGAAATGGATAGTGATTTCTCACATAAACCATCTGAATTAAATAGAAATCTTAAAAAGTTGATAAATGAAAATTTGGATTTACTCATTGGTAGTAGATATTTAGTCAAAAGCAAAATTTTAAATTGGCCAATGAATAGAATAATATTTTCTAGGTTAGCTAATTTAATATTAGAATTTTTATTTAGGCTGGATATAAAAGACTACACAAACGGATACCGGTTTTACAGCAAAAAAGGATTGGGAATTTTAATAAATAAAAAAAATTTTGTTAGTAAACAATTTTTAATATTATCTGAAATTTTATTAATTTTTAAACAAAAAAAACTAAAAATTAAGGAAATTGACTCAGTTTTTGTTAATAGAATTAGAGGTGAAAGTTCTGTCAATATAGGGTTAATTATTAATTCTTTTTTAAGTATGTTGAAATTATTTTGGAAATATAGACTGCAGTCTAATTAGAAAATTTTTCAATTTGCAATAATTTATTTGCTAAATATTCTACTTTTTGTGTTGTGTACTTTTCAGTAGGTAATCCAATGAAAAATCCTCTTTCATCAATTTCATTTGCATTTTTAAAATTTTTTTTTGAGTTATTTAAGTTGTAAAGTGAAACACAGGGTTGTTTTAAAAAATTCCCACTCAATATTGGTCTTGTTTCTATGCTACTTTTATTTAAATATCTTAAAAATAAGCTTTTCTTTTTAATAAATTTTTTATTCATGAGAAGAGGAAGACCAAACCAGCTAGGTTCTAAATATTTCCTTGCTGAAAAAAACTGAAATTGATTACTCCAATTTGGTAACTTTTTTATATGATTGGTAATTTTAATTTTATTATATTCTCTAATTTGTTTCATTTTGTTGAGCCTCTTTAATTGATTAAGGCCAATAGCTGCTGTTAAATCTAAAGGTCTTAAATTAAATCCAGAGTTTATAAAATTAAATTTATTTGAATTTTTTTTTGAAATATTCCTATCCCATCCGTGAGATCTCAGAACTTTTAACAAGTCAAAGTCTTTTTTAGTTTTACATACTACCATACCTCCTTCTCCTGAGGTAATTTGATGAGAATAATAGAACGAATATGTTCCAAAATCTCCAAAAGTTCCTAATGATTTTTTTTTAAACTTTGAACCTAATGCCTCACATGTATCCTCAATAAGGTAAATATTGTTTTCTCGACAGATGTTTACAAGTTTAGGTATATCAGGACTATTTCCCAATATATTTATAGAAACAATTGCCTTAATCTTATTTAATTTCATATTTTTTAGTTTGGAAACGTCAATACAGAAATCTTCTTTTGATACGTCTATAAAAATTGGTTTTAAACCACTCTGAACAAATGGCCATAATGAGGTTGACCAACAAATTGCGGGTATCAAAAATTTATCTCCAAATTTTAAATTATTTTTTTTATATGGATTAGTTAAGGCAAATGCTGCTAATAAATTAGCTGATGAACCAGAATTTACCATCACCGCATATTTAGCTCCAACATAATCAGCAAATCTTTGCTCGAATTTTCTTGTAATTTCGGACATTGTAATATTTTTTGAAATTAAAACTTCTAAAGCATGGTATATATCCTCATCTGTAAATCCGTCTTCTAATAGAGGAAATCTGAGATCTGATTTATTATTTTGTTTATCTGAATTAATTGAATTAATTAAATTTTTAATTTTTAAATTAAAATTCATATTTTAAAAGTTAAGCTATTGTTAATAGAATTTACAATTAAAGTATTTAAAAGTCTAAATATAAAATATATATTTCACAATATTTGATTATGAAATCTTTCTTTATTAAAATATATGATTTATTTCTATCTTTCATTGTATTTAGTGTTGGATGGGTACTCATTAAATATAGAAAAAGGGGTCCAGAAAATTTACCCGTAACAAAAAAAACTCTAGATAAGCTCGGCTTGCACCCCATAATCAATCATTATTATGAGCCTAAATTTCAATATTCCACTGAAGACAAAAAAATATATTTAAAAAGAAATTTATCATCTATTAACTTAAACATTTCTAATCAAATCAAATATCTAGAAAATTTTAAATTTGAGGACGAATTGATAAAACTCGATTTAAATAATGGAACAAAAAACTTTAATTTTGCTTTTAAAAATGGATCATTTGAAGAAGGAGATGCAGAAATTTATTATCAAATGATTAGATATATTAAACCAAAAAAAATTATTGAAGTGGGGAGTGGTCACTCGACTTTGATATGTCTTGAGGCTATAAAAAAAAATAAATCATTAAAATTCTCAACCGAAGTGAAGTGTATTGAGCCATTTGAGAATGAATGGCTGAAAAATTTTGATATTGAAATAATTACTCAACCACTAGAAAATATAGCATTTAATTGGAGATCTGAATTAGATAAGAATGATATATTTTTTTTAGATAGCTCACACATAATAAGACCAGATGGAGATGTATTAAAATTTTATCTAGATATATTACCACAATTAAAAAGTGGAGTAATTGTTCACATACACGACATATTTACACCAAATAATTATTTACCTAATTGGACATTCGATAAAATCCGATTGTGGAATGAACAATACTTATTGGAAGGAATTTTATCAAATACAGATAAATATGAAGTTCTCTTATCTCTTAACTATTTGAAAAATAGCCACTTTGAAAGCTTGAACAGAAAATGTCCTTATCTAAAAAAAGATACTCAGCCTGGATCAATATACTTAAAAATAATCTAAGTTATAATTCGTTTTCTATTTTTTTAAATTGATTTTCAAAATTAAAAACTTTTTTAAAAGCTTTGTTTGTATTTTTTTTCAATGTTAAATATTTTTTTTTACTTTTTAATGAAAGATTAATATTTTTTGCTATCATTTTTGGGTCTAAAGAAGTGCAAACACCACAATTATACTTATCAATAAATTTTTTATTATCTCTACTTTTTGTAACAAGGACAGGAATATTTGCTGCAATATATGCATTTATCTTTTGTGAAGCTGTAAACATGTATTTATGGCTCAATGAAGTATTTTCATATAATGCTATTCCCAAATGATTTTTTAATATTTCTTGTTTCCAAACATAATCTTTCACATCTAATTTGATACTGACATTTTTTGATAAATTATTTTCTATAATCAACTTTTTTATTTTTTTATAATAATTATAATCAACAACCCACCCATATATTGTTAAATAAACATTATTTTCCAAGTATTTAAAAGACATAATGATATTATTAAGAGCGTGACCAGGACCAATTGATCCAAAATAAAATAATTTTTTTTTTGTAAAGTTTATATGATTTTTTTTTTTCATATATTTTTTGTAATAATCTAAAGACAATGAATTATTAAAAATTAAGTATTTTTTTTTTATTTTTGCATCATTTAAAAATTTATTTGCTCTTTTTTCATGAGAGAAAATTACCAAATACAAATATTTTGCTACTTTTTTTTCAATTTTTTTTAATAAAAAATGGAAAAAATTTTTATTTTTAGGGTCGTAATCAAAATTGTGATAAATAATTTTTGAATTAGAAAATGTTTTTATAAAAAAAACAATTAATAATGGATAGTTATTGATTATATAAGTATACTTTGGCTGATGTAAAATTATTTTCATTAGAGAATACAATAAAAAATACATTAAATAAAATTTATTGATAATTTGTGAATTTTTTGAATATTTGACTTCTTTTTGGTGACAATAGTGTGAAAAATTAGTATCTTTTTTGTCTAAATTATCAATTTTTTTATCTAATCTAGAAATTAAGTAAATTCTAAAACTTTTTGAAAGTTTTTTTACAATTGGAAAAATAGTCTGATGAGATTTAGGATTTTCCCAGATTAATAAAAATAATTTTTTCAAAGTCGACCTAAAATCTAGATAAGAATTTATATTTCATAAGAGAAAACACTGCATTTACTCCATCCGTGTATTTAATTTTCTTCCCCTCTTTAAATGATCTACCTTTATAAGATATAGGTATTTCAATAATATTATAACCCATGTTAGATAGTTTAGTTGTTAATTCTGGGCAAAATCCAAATTTTCTTTCTTGAAAATTTATTTTTTTAAAAATCTTACTGTCTATAAGTTTATAGCAAGTGTGTGCGTCTGTTAAATTTTGCAAATTTATCATATTCGAAAAAATAGTTAGGATATGGTTGAAAAAAATTCTACTCAATGAAAGAAATTCTTTAGATTTATATCTTTGTTTTCCTAAAACTCTTGATCCATAGACAGCATAGTATTTTTTGCTTTCTCTAATTTTTTTTAACATTTTTTCTATATCCCTCGGATTATATTCTAAATCTGCATCTTGAATAATCACATATTTCCCTTTCACAAAACTCTGCGCACTTTTTATTGCTGAACCTTTACCCATATTTTTTTTGTGAAAGATTATCTTATCTAATTTATTTTTATATTTCATAATTTTTTTTTTTGTGCCATCGTTAGAGCAATCATCTATAACAATTACTTGCTTGCTTATATTTAATTTTAATATTTTAATTAGTAATTTAGAAATAGTTCTTGTTTCATTAAACACAGGTATTATGATAGTAAGTAATTTCATATGATAGAAATATTTGTTTATTCTTTTTTAATAACAATATTGTTTACACCATTTGGAGTTTTTTTTACAGACCGTCTAAATAACTCTTTACTTGTATATAGCAAACAACAAATATTTGGTTTGTTTATATTGTCATTTATTGCTGTTTTTTTAAATTTTTTTTTCCCTCTTGGAAAGGTTTTAAATTCAATTTCAATTCCAATTTCTATTTTAATTATAATTTATTTTAGAAAAAACTTTTTAAATTTAAAATTTATTACATTTTGTTTGATAAATAGTATTATTGTAACATTGCTTATCTTGGAAAGCGAAGTTTATAGACCTGATGCAGGTCTTTATCATTTGCCTTATATAGGTATACTTAATTCGGAGAAAATTATTGCTGGAATTACTAATCTACATTCCAGGTACGGTCATATATCCATAATTCAATATTTATCTGCATACTCACAAAATATATTATTTGGTGTAAATGGAATAGTTTTTCCTGCAGCTCTTGTTGCAAGTTCTGTAATTATAAATTTTTTGTATCAGATTTATAAATATAATATTAAACAAAATTTTAATTTTCACTTTTTCTTCTTAATGTTTGTTTCAATTTATATTTTCTATAAAATGAACAGATACAGTGAATACGGAAATGATGCCCCTGCACATTTCTTAGTATTTTTTTTGATATCTGAACTAATTTTATATAAAAATAAGGCGACAATTTCAGATATTGCAAATAATTTGGCGCTTTGTCTTTTCATAGCAATCAATAAAGTTATTTTGGTAGTAATAGGACTGACAAGCTTGTTGATTATTTCAAAAAGAAAAATTTTAAGTTTATTAACAAATATAAAATTTGTTTTTGTTGTTTTGTTTTTTATTATATATGTTTTGAAAAATATAGTATCTACAGGATGTATTCTTTATCCACTAAAATTTACATGCTACAATGATCTCACCTGGGTAACAATCTCGGAAATTAGCGAAATTTCTGCAGCAGGAGAAGCTTGGTCAAAAGGAATATCTGATTTAAGCGCATCAGATAAAAATGAATATTTAACACATGAAGATTTTAACAAAAATTTTAATTGGATCAAAGTGTGGTCAAAAAAACATTTTATTGTCATTCTTGAGATACTTATTCCATATTTAATATTTAGTCTTATATTGGTATTCTTTATTATAAAAAAAGATCAGTTAAAAAAAGACAAGCTAGATAAATATTATATAAATTTATTTATAGTATTATTAATCTGTAATATAATTTGGTTCTTAAAAGCACCATTATATAGATACGGATACTCTTTGATAATTAGTTTTTTTAGTATCTCTTTTACATTAATAATATTAAAATTTCACCTACATAAAAAAAGATTATTTTTGATATCAAAATTTATTTTAATATTTGGTATAACAATTTTGACAACAAAAAATATATATAGAATTTATGGAAATACCAATCAATATTATAATTATCCTTGGCCTAAATATTATTCAATGGATGGGAATAATAAAAAAAAGAATAATTTTAAAGAAAGTTATGTTAATACACAAAAAATCTTAATACCAGATAAAGGATATTGTATGTATATAAAGAGTTTATGTAACCACTATGAAATAAGTTCAAAATTAAAGTTAAAATTTAATAATAATTATAAAATATTTTTCATGCTAGATGAAAAATAAAAAGAAAAGTATTGTTACAGGAGGGCTAGGTTTTGTTGGTAGCCACTTAGCTGAAAAATTAGTCAGTTTAAATCATAAGGTAACGATAATTGATAATTTTTCTAATGGAAAATTAGAAAATATCAAACGATTTAAGAGAAAAGTAACAATTATAAAAGCTGATATTTCTAAAAAAGGAGTTTGGCAAGAAAAGTTTAGAGATAATGATTACGTTTTTCATTTTGCTGCACTGGCAGAAATAGTTCCTAGCATCAATAATCCTTCTAAATACTTTGATACTAATGTAAAAGGAACTTTGAATGTGCTAGAAGCTTCTAGAAAATATAATATTAAAAAATTTTTATATGCTGCATCATCTTCAAGTTATGGCATACCAAAAAAATATCCGACAAAAGAAAATGAAATTTTAGATCCTAAATATCCTTATTCATTAACAAAAAAACTTGGTGAAGATCTAGTTTTGCATTGGGGTAATGTATTCAAATTAAATGTAATATCTTTAAGATTTTTTAATATTTATGGAGAAAGATCTAGAACAAACGGAAATTATGGAGCAATGTTTGGAATATTTTTAGCACAAAAATTAAAAGGTAAATCTTTTACAGTTGTTGGAGATGGGAAACAAAAAAGAGATTTTACTTATATAAGTGATGTTATTAGTGCAATAACCAAAGCTATAAAGTTAAAAAAAAGTAATATTGTTTTAAATATTGGAAGTGGAAAATGTTTCAGTATTAATTATATAGTTAAATTATTAAGTGGTGAAATAATCTATATACCAAAAAGACCTGGTGAGCCTGAGATAACTTGGTCAAATATAAACAGAGCTAAAAAATTACTTAATTGGAGGCCAAGAGTTTCTATTGAAAGTGGGGTAAAAATATTATTGTACAATATTAAATCATGGAAAAATGCGCCTTTGTGGAATGAAAAAAGTATAAAAAGAGCGACTAAAAATTGGTTCAAATATTTAAGGTAGGAAGTAAATTGAAAAAAAAAAAAATAATTTTAGATTTTATAAAGTTAGAGAAAATAATCAAAACAATTAGGGCAAAAAATAAAAAGATTGTATTGTGTCATGGTGTATTTGATTTATTTCATTTTGGTCATTTAGAGTATTTTTCTGCAGCAAAAAAGTATGGAGATATACTTATTGCATCCATAACAGAAGATAATTTTATAAATAAAGGTCCTGGTAGACCAGTATTTAAAAGTTTTGAAAGACTAAAGATTCTTGAGGCACTAGAAATCGTGGACTATGTAGTAATAAGTAGGTCAGTTACATCTGAAAAATTAATCAAATTAATAAAACCAGATATTTACGCCAAAGGGCCAGATTATAAAAATCATAAAAATGATGTCACATCAAATATTTTAAAAGAAGTAAATTTAGTTAAGCGTTATGGAGGCAAAACAATTTATACTAATGAGGAAACTAAGAGTTCTTCTGAAATCATAAATAAAAATCATATAGGAAATTTTGATCCAAAAGTAATTTCGTTAAAAAAAGAGATAAGAAAAAAATTAAATTATAAGAAATTGATTTTAGACATTGAAAAATTTAAAAAATTGAAAGTTTTAGTAATTGGAGAAACAATTATTGATAATTATATTTTTTGTGAAGCAATTGGTAAATCTGGGAAAGAGCCACATTTAGTTTTGAAAGATCAGTATTCTGAGGAATATATGGGTGGTGTAATCGCAATCGCAAAACATCTAGAAACTTTTTGTAAAAAAGTTACTATTGCAACAGCGCTCGGAGAAAACCATAAGTTTTATTACAGCAAAATTTTAAAACATTTGGATAAGAACGTACATTTCAAGTACTTTGAAAAACAGGGTGCTCCAACAATTTTGAAAAAGAGATATATTGACTATTTAACAAAAAATAAACTATTAGGTATTTATTCATTTAATGATAGAGATTTAAGTAAAGTAGAAATTAAAAAATACCAAAAATTAATTTTCAATCAAATTAAAAATTATGATCTTATTTTAATTTCAGATTATGGACATGGAATTATAAATAATAAATTGGCAAACAAATTATGTAATGCTGCTTCAAATAAAATTTTTTTAAATGCCCAATTAAATGCAGCAAATTTTGGTCATCATACTTTACTAAAATATAAAAAATTTAATTCTTTAATAATTAATGAAAGTGAATTAAGGCATGAAATGAGAGATAGATACTCTAAAATTGAAAATTTAATAAAAACTTTTTCGAGAAAGATAAACCTGGCTACACTTCTTTTAACAAGGGGCACTCAAGGCTCAATACTTTACAAAAAAAAATTGAATAGATTTTATTACTGTCCAGCTCTAGCAAACAATGTTGTTGACAAAGTAGGAGGCGGTGATGCTATGTTATCTTTAGCTGCTTTAAGTCTAAAATTAAAGTTAGATCCACTCACTGTTTTACTTACTAGCTCAATTGCTGCGAGTGTTGTAGTCGAGAGTATTGGTAATTCAAAAAGTGTCAAAAAAAAAGATCTTCTAAAATCTTTACAATATTTTTGTAAGTAAATTTGATGCATAAAAAACTTGAATATTTACATCATCTCAAAATTAAAAAATTTTTAAAAAATATAAAAATACTTACTTTAATTGATATTGGAGCTCATTATGGAGACTTTTCAAAAAATTTAAATTTACAATTTTTAAAGAATGCATACTTTTTCGAACCAAATATATTACTTCATAAAAAATTAGAAGATAATTTATCAAAATTTAAATTTAAAAAAAAAATATTCAAAATTGCTCTTTCTGATAATAAAGGAAATTCTACGTTTTTAATAAATAAAAATTTAGGAACATCTAGTTTAAAAAAAAATATTGATGAAAAAAGTATTCTATTCAAAATTAAAGAAAATCTATTAAAACAAAAGTACTACAGAAAAATTAATGTAAAGATTGATAAATTAGACAATTTTTCTAAAGAGGTTAATTTTAAAAATTGTATATTGAAGATAGATACTGAGGGCAATGAAATTTCAATTTTAAAAGGGGCAAAACATACACTTAATAAAATTGATTACATTTTGATTGAAGTGAAAAAAATTAACTTATACAAAAATTATAATGTGAATAAAATATATGAAATATTGCATAATAATGACTTTAAAAAAATTAAAACTTTTTCAACATTTCCATTTATTTATAAAGATATTCTATTTAAAAAAATTAAATTATGAAAAAAAACTTTAAAGCTGCAGTCTTATTTAAACTTAACGATCCTCTAAAATTAATTAGTATTAATTATCCAAAAAATATTGGTAGAGGAAGAGTTTTGGTCAAAATAAAAAACGCAGCTATATGTGGAGCACAGATAAATGAAATACGAGGTATAAAAGGAAAGGATAAATACTTGCCACATATGATGGGGCATGAAGGTTATGGAAAGGTTATTAAATTAGGTGATGGAGTTAAAAGATTTAAAATTGGTGATGAAGTAATTATGCATTGGAGGAAATCTAAAGGTTTGGAGGCTAATGGATTTAAATATGATAGCAAATATGGATTGATAAATTCAGGGCAAGTGACTACTTTTTCAGAATTTGCTGTAGTATCAGAAAATAGATTAACAAAATTTAAATTAAATAATAAATTAAAGATTCTAGCTCCACTTTTTGGATGTTGCCTAACTACGGCGTATGGCATTGTTTATAAAGAAGCAAAAATGAAAAAGAATAAAAATCTTTTAATAATAGGGTGCGGAGGACTAGGATTAGCAATAGCAACATTTGCAAAAATTGTTGGGGTTAAAAATATAGATTTTATAGATATCAATTTTCCAAATTCAAAAAAAAAATATATTAAAAGTCTTGGATTAAAAAATTATAATTTGATTAGTGCAAATAAAATTGATGTTTTAAAAAAGAAATACAACTATGTTTTGGATACATCCGGAAAAACTAATAATATATCTCACGGATTTAATTATTTGGATAAAAATTCAGATTTAATACTTGTTGGACAACCAAAAATTAAAAAAAAATTAAATTTGAATAATCCTTTAAGTTTTTTTAATGGAAAAAAAATTTATGCCTCAGATGGTGGAAGGTTTAATCCAAATAAAGATTTTAAACGGGTTGTAAACATAGTAAATAATAATTCAAGGATATTTTTAAATTTAGTATCAAATAGTTATAAATTAAGGAAAATAAATTTGGGAATTAGAAAATTAATGAGAAATGAAGTTCTAAGAGTGATTATAAATAATTAAATTATGAAAATAAAAAATTACAAAAAAAGAATAAAATTTCTTAGAAGAAGACTTTTAGATATTTCTCAAATGCATGGAGCAATTCACCTAGGTGGAGCTTTATCAAGCGTAGAAATAATTGATGCAATATACTCTAAACTAATAAATAAAAATAATAATGACATATTTATTATGTCAAAAGGTCACTCTGCGATTCTACAGTATATATACCTAGAATATTTAGGAGTATTAAAAAAAAATTTTGTAAATAGTTATTGTAAAAAAAACAGTTTACTAGGAGTTCATCCAGATATTGAAGTTCCTGGTATTCATGCCTCAACAGGCTCTCTAGGTCACGGTCTTGCTATATTAAATGGTATAGCTCTAGCTAATAGAAAAAAGAGAAATAAATATTTCCTTCTTATGAGTGATGGTGAGTTGCAAGAGGGATCTGTTTGGGAAGCTGCGAGAATTTCATCCGATTTAAAGCTTAATAAAATAATTGTATTCGTTGATTGTAATAATATACAAAGCTCTGATTACGTATCTAAATTACATCCAAATACTTATCCAATAGATAAAAAATTTCGTTCATTTGGATGGCAAGTAGAAAAATGTAATGGTCACAATAGATTAGATTTATTAAAAGCTTTTAAAAAAAGAAAAAAAAATAAACCGTATTTAATTATTGCTAATACCATTAAAGGTTTTCCTCTTAGTTTTGCAAAAGATAATCCTTTATGGCATTATAGATCACCGAGTAAAGATGAATATAAAATTGCTTTAAAAGAAATATAATTTAATCTATGAGAGTCACGTTATCAAATACACTTACTAAGCTTGCAAAAATAAATAAAAATCTTTATTTTTTAAGTGCTGATATTAATCCAGGTCAATCTATAGAAAAATTCAAAATAAAATTTCCTGAAAGATATATTGATTGTGGGATATCAGAACAATCAATGATTGGCTTGGCTGCGGGTTTAGCATCACAAGGGAAAACAGTCTTTACATATACTATAGCAACTTTTTCGTTATTTAGGCCATTTGAGATGGTAAGAGATGATTTATGTTATCAAAAAATGCCAGTAAATATTATAGGTCAAGGAGCTGGTACTTCATACTCAATTTTGGGTGGAACGCATTCTGCACAAGAAGATATATCAATAGCAAGATCATTGCCTAATATGGTGGTTTTCTCACCTTGCGATCCATATGAACTAGAAAAAATTATTAATTATTGTGTAAATATTTCAAAAAAGCCAACCTATATTAGAATTGGTAAAACTGGAGAAAAAAATTACAAATTTCAGGAAACAGAGATATGGAAATTTGGAAAATTAAGAAAAATTTCTAAAGGTAAAGATTTATGTATTATATGTCATGGACCAATAATTAAATTTGCAATCCAAGTACGAGAATATTTTAAGAATACTTTTTCAATTTCAATTTATAGCAGTCATACTCTCAAACCATTTGATAAAAAAGGTATTGAAAAAATATTTAAAAAGTTCAAAAATATTTTAATTTTAGAAGATCATTCAGAAATAGGTGGTCTACAAACTATTGTAAAAGAGAATGCATTTGAGAAAAAATATTCTGGTAAAATAATTTTTAAATCTCTCAAAGATAAATTTATTCATAATTATGGAAAACAAGAGGATTTACTTAATAGTCATGATATCAGTGTAAAAAAAATTATTAATTTAATAAAAAAAATAAAATAAATTTAAATTTCTTAAAATTGTCATAATGAAAAAAAATATCTCAATAATTATTCCATTTTTCAATGAAAAATATGAAATACCATATCTAGTTAATGATATATTAAAATTTGAAAAAAAATATCCAAAAGCAATCTTTGAATATTTATTCATTAATGATTGTTCCACTGATAATAGTAATGTATTATTAAGAAAATTATTAAAACCAAAAAAAAAGTTCAAAAAAAAAGTTCGAATAATTGAAAATATTAGAAATATAGGTTGGGCAAATTCGTTAAAAAAAGGATACAAAATTTGCAAAGGTAATTACTGTCTATATATACCTGGTGATGGTGAGGCAAAACTAACAAAATTTATGAACTACAATATAATAAATGAAAGGTTTGATATATTACTAATACAAAGAAAGGCTATGAGAGGGAGGCCTCTAACCAGAAGGTTCATCTCTTATGTATATAGAAATATATTATCAATTTTATTTTTTATAAAAATTAGAGATTTTAATGGTCTAATTATAATTAATAAAAGAAAAATAAAAAATTTAAACTTATGTTCTAAATCTTTCTTTATAAGCGCTGAAATTTTAATTAAATCTATAAAAAAAAAATTAGAAATGAATGATAATTATTTTTTTTCTGTTGAAACCAAAAAAAAATATAAATCTACTTCCTTAACCTTCAAACAATTTTTTTTATTATTAAATGATCTTATTAAAACATACAATTACTTAATATTTAAATAACTCTCTAATTTGAGAAAATAATTTTTATCGTAAAAATAAATAAATAAGTAAATATTTGATAAAGTATATAGTGGAACTAAATGCCTTGAATAAATAAACCCAACCATAAATGGGAATAAATAAGATATAAAAAATATAATACAGAAATTATCAATTTTAGAAAATTTTCCTCTAAATATATTTTTAATAATAATAAAAAATGATAACAAAAATAAAACTTTATTTAAAATACTTTCTACATGAATTTTATTATAATTATCTGAACCTTTAAGTTGTGCATCTCTTTTTATATTAAAAAAAATCACATTTAATTTTTTAATAAAACCTTTTAAAAAGATATCTAAATTATTTTTTATAAAATTAAGAGTGTAATCTTTGTAATAATTATCAAATTCAAACTCATTACTAATATTTTTTGTATTTTTAAGATTTTGATCAAGAATTTCATCGTACAAAACATCTGGACTTTCTAGTGGATAAATGCTTAAAAATTTTTCGTTATTAGAACTTGCCAATGTTACTCCTCCTATTGATACTAATGAAAATGGTGTGATTAATTTGTTAGTTTTTTGGTAAACAAATAATGACCAAAAAACAAAACAAATCATTATTGAAAGCATTGGTAATTTTTTTTTTTCTGAAAAGAATAGATATATCGCAAAAGTATAAACGAAAAAACATATCGAACCTTTTGTAATATAAATCACTGATAGTAGTAAAGATAAATAAATCTCCCTGTGTTTAATATTAGAGTAAAAAATTAAGAAAAGTGAAATTATTAAATAATTTATATAACCTTCCTCAGGAACAATTAATAAAGATATACCAAGATTATATGGATTATAAAAAATAAATAATAAGATTAAAAGTATATATATATTTTCTTTAAAAATTTTTTTTAATAAAAGAAATATTAGAGAAAAAAAAATAATATTTTTGATAATATAAATTATAAAAAAATTATCACTTATAAATAAATATGTGAACGATATGAAATAGGGTATAAATGGTAGCCTTCCTGCAAAAAAATCTATATTTACATCAATGTCTAACTTTGTAACATAACCTTTTCCGCTAATTATACTATTAACTATGTATGAGTAAGTGTGTGTTAATTGGTCAATTGATATTTTTGAATTCACAACAAGTTGAGGGTACTTATTTAACAAAAATAAACAGAATAAAATATTTACACAAATAAATACGATAAAAGTTATTAATGTAAATAATATATTATTATTAATAAATATTTTAAGAATATTTTTCATTTTATATTAAATAAAATTTTTAAAATATTATTTATGAAAATTATCAAATTAGTCTTTTTTAGATTTATAAAAAAATAATCTTTTCTTGAATATATTGAGTTTGAATTTAATAATCTTTTTATTCTTAAATCATATATAATTTTATCATTATAAATTTTAAATAATTTTTTTTTTTGAATAACAAAGTTATTCATTATAAGAATACTAATAATTTTAAATCGTATAGAACTTTTAGGGGCATAAAAGAACACATGGATATTAAAGATTATTAAAATGAAAAAGATAAAGGATGTAAAAAATAGATAATTATTTTCATAACTATATATTTCCAAATAAAAAAATAAAAGAAAAGAAAAGAAAGAACATTTTATAAATTTATTTAAATAATCATAATTGGTTAAAAAAGATAAAAATAAAAATAATATAAAAAATAATAATGTAGAAATAAATAATATTATTAATTGAGTTAAAAATATATTATCCATTATTGATTTTATTTTTTTGAATTTTTTCTAGAAACAAGAAAAAATTTATAAATAGTAGGTTTTTTTTATTGTATTTAATTAAACTATTTTTCTTTTGTATATAACTGTCATCAATCAAACTATTAAATCTTTTTATAAACATTTTTTTTTTCAAGAATAAATTGTAAAGAATTTTCTTTTTAATTTTTTTTTTTTTTGAAATCTCTGTTAAAAGAAATAAAGAAGGACTTCCCTCTATAGGCATAATTGTAACAAAAGTATAAGAAGTAAAAAATAAAAGATTTAAAAATGAAAAATATAATATTTGATAGGTATTATTTATTCCAGTTATGTATAGAAAAGAAATAAAACCAATTAAAAAAGCTATTAACTCAACTATAAAATTTTTAACTTTGTATATACGATAATAAAATATATTTAATACAAATGATAATAGAACGCATAAGATGAATATCGAAAAATTAAAAAACATATTAATTATTTAACAATTTTTTAATTTTTTGTTTGTTAAAATTACTATTAATAATTAATTTATTGATTTCATTAATTCTAGAATTAACGTCAAAATATTTAACTTTTTCATCACAAATCATTATTTTATTATTACTAGTTTTTAATAAATTTTTACCTAAAGTTATTTCTTCAGATAATTTTTCACCCTTTTTTAAACCTGTAAATTCAATACCTATATCTCCTTTTGGATTTGATTTATTTTTAATCATGTTGCCACTAAGCTTAATAATTCTATTTGCAATTTCATAAATTTTTATCTGCTTGCCCATATCTAGTGCAAATATTTTAAAATTTTTTTTATTTAAATACGCAGAGTTTATTACCAATTGGACAGCTTCGTTTATAGACATAAAATAACGTTCAACTTTTTTATGAGTAACTGTTAAAGATTGTTTCTTTTCTATTTGATCAAGAAAAATTGGTATTACCGATCCACTAGAGCCAATTACATTCCCAAATCTTACTACAGAAAACGATGTGTTTTTTAACTTATTCTGTTTATACAAATTATGTGTAATCAGTTCACCAAATCTCTTAGTTAATCCAAGTATACTTGTAGGATTTACAGCTTTATCAGAGCTTATAAAAACAAAATTCTTAACTTTTTTAATCATTACAAAATCAATTATTTTTTTTGTGCTGAATATATTATTTTTTATCATTGAAAATGGATTTTGTTCTCCTAAAGAAACATGCTTATATGCTGCTGCGTGATAAATATCATCAATTGCTAATTTATTAAAATACATTTTTAAAAATTCTATATCATTACAATCTCCCAATATGGGATAAACTATATTTTTTAATTTATTATTATTTTTCAATTTATTCATTAAATTAAAGAGGTTTATTTCTGAAATATCGAGTATATACAATTTACTTGGTGAATATTTCAATATTTCAATACAAAGCTCTCCTCCTATAGAACCACCACCTCCAGTAACTAATATTTTTTTTTTATATATATTTTTTTTTAATATGTTTTTATCAACTTTAATTTTAGGTCTATCAATTACATCAAAGAAATTTATTTTGTTTTCTAAAGATTTAGTAATGAAAGTTTTTAAATAACTTTTTGCGTTTGATATTCTTCTTATTCTAATATTACTATCTTGTAATAAATTGAATAATTCCCTATATTTTTTATCAGAATAAAAATTAGATCCAATAATAATCTCAGTTATTTTCTTTTCTTTTATAATTTTAATTAATTGGTTTTTTTTATAAATTTTTATTCCATTAATTTCTCTTTTTTTATAAGTTTCTAAGTCGTCAATAAATCCTTTAACTAACCCATAATTTGGAAACTGTCTTAAGCTATTTAAAAGAGAAACTGTATTTTCATTTATTCCATAAATAATGATATTATTCTTATATTTATTAGTATTTTTATCAGAATTTATTAAATAATTTAAAATAATCCTATGTATAACAATTAAAATACCTACAAGAATTGGTGCAATGAATGAGACTGATCTAGGAAAATAAACATATTCATATATTAGCAAATTTATTGAAATTAAAATAATTTTGAAAATGAAAATTGCTTTTACAATTTTTAAAATTGAAAAGTTATCAAAGTATCTTATTAAAATTTGATAAATATTAAAAAACGAAAAGACGAATATTAATACTAAAAAATATAAAACATATATAAGAAGATCAATTTCCCAAAATGGATAAAATTCCTCTAATCTCAATGAAAACGCTGCGGTTAAAGATATAATGATTATTATTAAATCGCTTAAAAGCAAAATTATTTTTTTGTTAATATTAGATATTTTAGGTTTTAACATTTTCAAATATTAGGATTTATATAATATTTTGATAATAGACCGAACAGTTTTATCAACATTGTATTGTTTAATTTTTTTTTTTATATTACTTCTTAATTTTATTAATAATTTTTTATCTCTACTTAATAAAGAAATAATTTTAAATAAATGACCTGAGTTTCTATAAATATATCCATTATAATTATGTTTAATTAAGTCATGTGCAGCACCAGAATTATGCGAGGTTATAACTGGTAATCCTGAGGCCATTGCTTCATTAATTACTAATCCCCAGGTCTCGTAATTTGAGGTCATAATCAAATAGTTATTTAAAGAATAAATCTTTTTAAGTTCTATTTGATTTTTAAATCCCAACATGTTTACATTTTGTAGTCGTTTATGTTTTATATACTTCTGACAATATCTTTCGAGTGGGCCAGAACCAACAATGTTAAAAACTATATTTTTTTTTTCCTTGAATCTTTCGGCAAGTTTCAAAAAAAGTAGAGGATTTTTTCTTTCAATTAATTTTCCAACAAAAAGAAATTTGATTTTTTTGTTTCTTTTATGGTTAGTTTTATTTTTTGAAAAAAAACTATTATCAACAAAGTATGGTGCACTATATAATTTGAAATTTTGAATTTTAAAGTGTTTGTAGAATTTTAAATTTAATTTTCCTATAAAAAGAAAAAAATCTATTTTAGAGAATAAATACTTTAAAAAAAAAAATTTAATTATATTTTTAAAAATTGAGTTTGTAGAAAATAAATTTGTCTCTACCCTTAGAATACTTTTGATATTTAATTTTTTTGCTAGATATATTGCTTTCAAATATAAAATATTTGACCATCCAAATATTAATATTCCATTATATTTTTTTTTCTTTAAATAATTTTCAAGATTTTTAAACGATACTTTCCAACTATCTACATCATCGTAATTTTTTTTTGAAAAAAAATAATTATAGTTATCTAATATATTTATATTCCAATTAAATTTTTTGTTAAAACCTTTATCTTTTATTTTAGAATTTAGACCGTGTTTTGAAGAAAAAAATACGTCGACTTCTATATTTTTTTTTGATAATTCCTTAAAAAGAGGGACTTGATATTGAATTGGGTGAGTAGAGACAATTGCAAGTTTTTTCTTCAATGCTTTACATCCTCCCCTTTTAATACAACAAATAATGTTTTTGCTAATATTTTAAGATCAAATATAAACGAGACCTTGTCTTTATATATTAGATCGTAATAAACTTTTTTTTCTAAATCAATTTTATCTCTTCCATTTATTTGTGCTAAGCCTGTTATTCCTGGTTTTAGAGTATTAATTTTTAAATCTTCTCTTTTTTTTATTAAATCGTATTGGTTAATTAAAGCAGGTCTAGGACCTACTATAGACATGTCACCAATTATTACATTTAATATTTGTGGCAATTCATCAATACTAAATTTTCGTAAAACTTTGCCAACTCTAGTTATAAATTTATTTGCTTCATGTAAATCATTTGTATTCACTTGGGGTGTATTGACTAGCATTGTCCTGAATTTTATCATATTAAACAACTTTTTATTTTGCCCAACTCTTTTTGAAATATAAAAAATCGGTCCTTTGCTCTCAAGTTTAATGATGAGCCCAATTATTAAAAACGGAATACATAATATGAATAACAATATAAGTGATATTGATAAATCAGTGATTTTTTTCAATTTTTTTTTTTTTTAATTTGAGTAAATAAGTAATAATTATAGTATATCCAATTATGTAGCAAACTATATAATTCAATTTATTTTGAAAAAAATAATACAATAAAGTTGATAAAATTATAAAAATTAAAATTGTTAAAAATGTAATCCACTTTGAAAAATAATTAGCGATTAAATGGTGGATGTGATTGGTATCAGGTTTAAAAGGGTGGTTGCCTGAAGTTAATCTAGAAATAAAGAGTCTAAACATATCTAGACCAGGTATGGCCATGATTACAAATATTTCATCAGCATAAAATGTAAAATCCTGAAAATTATTTGATTTTATAAAAATATATGCAATTAAAAAAGCTAGCAACTGAATACCACTCTCTCCTAAATAAATTTTATTTCTGAAGTTTAAATATAGGAATAAAATTAAAGGTATAATAATGCTAAGCGATAAATTAAAAAATATATTCTTGTAAATAAATAAACAAAAAATTAACAAACAATAAAATCCAGATTGTAAATTAATGCCATCGAACATGTTTAAAGCATTCATAAAAAGTAAAAATGCTAATACTGTAAAAAAATATGAGAAATTTTTTAATTCAATTTTATTTTCTACAAAAGAAAAATTAATTTCTGATATAATTAATTTGTTATCAACTAAAACAAAAACAGTAACTAAAACAAATGCAACAATTAATTTATAATTAGGTTTTAATTTGAATTTATCATCATATAGTCCAAATAAGTAAAATAGTATTGAACCAAAAACTAAAGAAAAATATTCTTTAGATTGTTGTGTAAAATTGTAAGTAAAATTTTCATTACTGAAAGTACAAGTAAGCAGATAAATTAAAAAATTAAAAAATAAAATACTCCCACCCAGTAAAGTTACTGGTCTTTTTTGAAATTTTCTTTTTCCATCTGAATAATCCCTAATATTAAAAAACTCATCTATTTTATTAAAAAAAATTAAAATGAGTAAGTTTGATACTACTAAAATTATTAAAAAATTAGGTACTATCATTTAATTTTGTAATTATTCATGTAAATTAAAAAACCTACTGGCATAAAGTATATTACTGAAATCCAATTATTAAACAAATTTCCTGACGGTAAAAAGGGAAATAGGTTTACAAAAAAAAATATGTACAATAATATTTTACTTTGTATCAGTAAGTTTTTACTATTAAAGTTTTTAAAAGCTAATCGCAGTATATTTGCTCCAGAAAAAATAAAACAAAAAAGAATAATAAAAAAAGAAAATATGCCTGTTTCAGACAATAATTGCATATATATATTGTGTGGATGAGTTGTACATGCACGTTCGTATAAATAATTTTCTGGTTTTGAGCAATATTTTCTAAAACTTTTAACACCATGTCCTAATAATGGTTTTTCTTTAAACATTCTATATGCAATAATATAATGTCCCTCGTATTCTTTGCTAAAAACCCTTATTCGCTCATCTGAATTATTTAAATTCATTTGAGATATAATTTGGTCATAAAATCTTTCCTTAAGTTTTGGTTTATAAATTATTAAAGTTGAAGATAAAAAAAGAATAATTAACATAGAAATTGAAATTATTTTTCTTAAATCTTTACAAAATACTAACATAAGAAAAATTGAAATTACAATTATTACAAGTGATGTCCTTTCTCCACTTATAAAAGTAATTAAAAATGAAACAACAATTACAAAAAATATTTGTAAATTATTAATTTTTAACTTGAATTCTTGTTTACTAAAAAAAATTAAAGAGATTATAAAAGGAAAAAACCGTGCTATATAGCTACCAAGTACTTCATCTTCTCCAAAAAAACTTGTTATTCTAAAATTGCTATTTACCTTTTTCCAACCAAAAATATTTTTGTTAAATATAAATTCTACCAGTGAGTCAATACAGAGAGACACTAAAATAATTAAAAAAACATAAGTCAAATATTTAACAATTTTTTTATTATATAAAAACAATAAATATGTTGCTAAACTAAATAATCCAAATCTTAAATAGGGAATTGAGCTCTTTAGAGAGTATGAAGCGTATTCTGATAAAAAAGATGATAAAATTATTAACAAGTAAAAAATATTAAAAAATAAAATAAATCTTATTTTTAAAATATTGTAATATTTTGAAGATAAAACTTTATATAAAAATAGTAGACTTATTATTACAAGAAAGAAATCAGGGATAAAAGGACCTGTAATTAAACCAAAAGGAATTAAAATAAATAAAAATGAACTGAAAGTATCTATTTTTTTAAAATTTGTTTTTAATTTATTCATTTATAAAAAATCTGCAATAACTTTAATGGGAGTCTTAAATAAGTTAAAAAAATATTTGAATATATTCCATTCTTTTTTAGGGAGTAATTTATTTCTTTCGATGACAAAAAATAACTTTTAAAATTTTTGCTACTGGTACCTCCTGTAGACATATAAACCATACAATAATTTATTTTTTTAAATTTTAATTTTTTTACTAAAAAACACCTTACAAAATAATCAAAATCACCAGCAATTACAAAATTTTCTCCATATAATCCGACAAAATCTATAGCTCTTTTTGAAAAGAAACTTGACAAGTGAGGTGGTGAATACCCAATACGTAGCATCCATGTTTTAAAAGTTTTTGAGGGATAATATCTTACAATACTTTCTTCGCTTAAATTTTTTTTAAATGCAACATCTCCGATTAAAATATCCATTTTTTTATCATTTTTGAAGTGTTCAACTGCATCACTAACAACTTCATAGTTTGTAAAAATATCATTGCCATGAATTAAAGAAATGATATCTCCAGTAGCTAATTTTATTCCTTTGTTTATTGCATTATAAATTCCATTATCTTTCTCTGAGATAATTACTTTAATCTTGTCTTTGTATTTATTTATAATTTTTGTAGTGTTATCTGTAGATGAGCCATCAATTATTATATACTCAATATTTTTGTAATTTTGATTAAGAACTGAATTTAATGTTCTTTCGATAGTATTTTCACAATTAAAACACACTGTGATTATTGAAACTTTTAACATTAACTTCTTCTTATTATCCAGTCTTCTAAAACAAGAATATCCATGTTTGTCCTTAAAAAACAATCAATTGCCTCTTGAGGATTTCTTACGATAGGTTCATTTTCATTAAATGATGTGTTTAAAATTACAGGAACAGTTGTTAATTGGTAAAATTTAAATATTAATTCATAATATATCTTATTATCTTGTTTTTTAACGGTTTGAAGCCTTCCCGTTCCATCAACATGTGTTATTGCTGGAAGAATTTTTTGTTTCTCGGATTTAACAGGATATACCTCCGACATGTAAGGCACTTCTTTTTTAATTTCAAACCAATCATTTGAAAATTCACTTAAAACAGATGGGGCAAAAGGTCTAAAACTTTCCCTTCTTTTAATTTTAAGATTAATAATATCTTTTATCTTAGGATTTCTTGCGTCAGCCAAAATTGATCTATTACCAAGTGCTCTTGGTCCCCATTCCATTCTTCCTTGAAACCATCCAATGATTTTTGACTCAGTTAAAAAGGAAGCTGTTTTATTTATTAGATCTATTTCATTGTTTTTTTCTATTTTAAATTTTTTTAATTCGTTATTACTTAATATGTATCTTTCAATATCTTTAGATGAATATTTATTCCCAAGATAAGAGTAATTTTTTAATATTATATTTTTGTTTATTTTTCTCTTTAAAGAAGTGACAGCTGAACCAATTGAGCCTCCAGCATCACCAGGGTTTGGGGGAATATAAATGTTGGTAAACGGAGTTTTTTTTAAGATTTTTCCATTAGCAACTGAATTCATGATACAGCCACCTGATAAGGTTAAATTTCTTATTTTATATTTTTTATAAAGGTAATTTAATAAATTTAAAAAAATTTTTTCATAAACAAATTGCGCTGATTTAGCTATATCTTTATGTTTATCGGTAATAAGATGGTTAGGGTTTCTTTCTTTGCCTAATAAATTAATTAGTTCTTTAGAGTATAAATTATCATATTCAAGTTGACCATTTACATTTTTTTTAATTATATTTTTTTTTTGATGTTCAAAATATTTTAAATCAAGTTCAAAACCATTGGTGGTGCTGTAAACTATTTTTGAGATTTCATCAATAAACTTTGGTCTACCATATGATGAAAGTCCCATGACTTTATATTCATCACCATAATTTTTAAAACCTAGGTACTGAGTGATAGCTTGATAAAAAATACCTAAAGAATGTGGAAAGTATATTCTATTATCAATTTTTGATTTTCCATTTTTATAGGCTCCCCATGCACAACTTGCAAAGTCTCCAAACCCATCAATTGAAACATTTACACATTCGTCAAAATTGCTAAAAAATAATGATGATGCGATATGGGATTTATGATGGTCAATGTATTTAATTTTTCCATTAAATTTTCTT
>CESP01109988.1_pt1 | contig 26312 bp, 24 predicted proteins | sample 531211 | NCBI WGS metagenome assembly CESP01 (sample SAMEA2622074, study PRJEB7988) | marine metagenome | biome: marine biome (ENVO:00000447); feature: surface water layer (ENVO:00002042); material: "saline water (ENVO:00002010), including plankton (ENVO:xxxxxxxx)" | depth 5 m | reverse complement strand
CATTGCTGAGCTTTTTTTTAAAAAAAAACCTGTTGAGTGACTTGAATAAAAACCCCAACTATAATGTATTTTTTCTGGTCGATAACCATATAAAACTCCCCAGTGCTTTTTGACACTACCAAAAATAAAATCAATATTTTTATATTTACTAATGTAATTCGAAATTATCTTTAAGGAATTTTTTGTATAAACATCGTCAGAATTTATAATTCCTATAAACTTCCCAGATGCTAACATCATTCCTTTATTAAAAGCATCATACAAACCTTTATCTCTTTCACTCACCCAATAATCAATTTTATTTTCATATTTTTTTATAATATCTATGGTTCTGTCATTTGAGCCACCATCTATAATAATATACTCATAGTTTTTAAATGACTGATTTAAAACACTTTTAATAGTGGCTTCTAAAAGTTCCTGATTATTTAAGACTACTGTTATAATAGAAAAAATAGGTTTTTTTTTTTTTCTTATTTTTGATAATCTTTTTCCGCCTTCACCAAATCTTTTTTTTGAGTTTTTTGGAGACCTGTAGTAACTTTTAAAAACACTCTGCATTTATTAATAAAGTTTATAATTTTTTTAAATATATGCTTAATTTTGAGTTATATAATTTAATTTAAAATATCTTTTAGTTTTAAATAATGTCTAAAAATTGTAAATTCTTTTACCTTTTTTTTGACAATAACCTTTTTATTATGTTTATCAATGGAAGCACTTTTTAAAAAATCATCAAAAGTTTTCAAAAATGAGGATTTGTTATTTGATGAAAAAACAAAACCACCCTTTTCACCCACTATTTCCATCGGACCATTAGGACAGTCACTTGAAATTATTGAGCAATTTGACATACCTGCTTCAATTAAAACAAAACCTGGATCTTCCCATAGGGATGTTAATATAAATGCCTTACTTTTATTCATAAAATAAAAAACATTATTTGTATGATCTAATAACTTTACGCATTTTTCTAAATCATAATTTTTAATAAGTTTTTTAAGCTTATTTTTTTCTTCTCCATCACCAATTATCAAAAAATTTAAATTTTCATTTTTTAACTTAATTTCCTTTAAACAGCTTAAAAAAAATAAAAAATTTTTTTGTTTTGTCAATCTTCCTATAAGTAAAAAAAGATTTCCCGAAGATATAAAATTTTTGACATCGTCGTTAATTATTTCTTTTTTATTTTTTTTTTTTAAGTATTTTTTTATGTCTATAATTGGATCTTTTAATAACACTAACTTATCTTTAAGAAAACTATACGAAGACATATGATCGTATGTAGCTTGTGTAGGACATGAAATCCTATCGAATTTTTTTACACCTACTTTCCACAAAATTTTTCTTATAAAATTTAATTTTGGAAGCCCTGAAATTCTTAAAATAAGCTTTGTTTTAAAATTAAACAATAAAAATAAGATTATTGGTAAAGAAGTTATAAGATGAATAATTAAATATTCTGGGGGGTTTTTTTTTAAAATTTTAAAAAGTGGGGTAAAGGATTTTATAAATATATACCAGTAATAAAAACGACTTCTAAAAAAACCATATTTGGATTTATTTCTTTCAAATAATGGACTATTTGAGGCAAGATCTACAAATTCTATTTTCTCGTCTAAATTATTTTTAAATGTATTCCATTCTCCAACTGCATTGATGATATATGGTTTAAATTTGCCTTTACCAAATCTTTGTAAAGAAACGACAGAGTTAATGACTGATTGTACTGTTGCTACGGGAGATGTAAATGGTGACCAATAATAAATTTTTTTTGACATATTTTAACTTTTGCAACTTAAGATCTTTTTATACAGTTCAACATATTTTAATCCTATTTTTTCGGGACTATAATTAAAAATCTTTCCTTGAATTTTTTCTGGAAGTAAAGCCTTTTTACTTACTTGATCAGAAAGCCAATCAATTCCATCTTTTAGAGATAATGCATCGAAATTATCAACAACATAACCATTTACTTTATGATCAACAATTTCGGATATACTGGTCCTATTGAAACAAACTACAGGCGTGCCACAATACATTGCTTCTGCAAATGTTTTGGGCCATGCATCTTGAACTGATGATGCTACAAAAATATCTGCTGCTGAATATATTTGACATAGATGAAAACTTTCTTCTATGAAGCCAAGTGATTTATATTCTAATCCAATTTCTCTAATATCATCATGCGACCAAAAACTGCCAAAAATAATTAGGAAATACTTTGATTTATCAATTAATTTTAATGTTTCTCTAAATATCTTCCAGCCTTTTCTGGGACTTTGAGGATTTTGGGCACCATACAATATAATTTTTTTTGAGGTATTTATTCCTAATTTAGCTCTAGCTACATCTTTATTAATTATCTTAAATTTTTCAACATCAATATTATTATCTATGTGATGAATATTCTTATTTTTTAAAACAAAACTTTTTTTTGCTTTTTGTTCTAGCCATTTACTTACAGCAATAAAATGAAAATTTTTTCCATAACTTTTTAACTTGTAGTTCTTAATAATTTTAGAAACAAAACTATTTTCATAATTCTTAAAATCCATTTCGTAATGAGCTCCCCCAGTAAAAGCCCACATATCTCTCATGGTCCAAATCGTTGGTTTTTTTATCTTGCTTAGAGACTTTAAACTTATAAATCCTTGATTAATCCAATGAATGTGAATTATATCAGCTTTTTTATATTCGTCAGTTTTGGTTAAATCAAAGCCTAATACACCAAATGAAAATGTTTCTCTTGGGGAGTGAAGAAGTAATGATTTGAAAATCTTTTCAAAAAAGACTCGAACTTTATAAAGTATTTTTTTTTTAAATTCTTTGTTTATAAATGAAATGTTGTTTATTGATTTTGTTATTAATTTTTGTTCCTTATGATTTAAAGTATCATTAAGAATATATGAGTCTACGTCTAAATTTGATAAAGCTTTATGTAATATAACAGCTCCTTTAAATGATCCATTATTTTGTGAACCTCCTATTATATGTAAAACTTTAATTTTCATAAAATATTTTCTCAATTTTATTACATACCTTTTGAAAATCTTTTTTATTTTTTATTATAAATTTCTTTTTTTTACTAATAAGATAAATATTTTTACAAGCTGTCTTAAATTTAATTAAGTCTTTTTCTGAATAGTTAATATTATTTCTTTTATTAATTCTTTCTTTACATTTTTTAATATTGGTATCAACAAAAATAATTATATCGCTTTCGAAATTTCTATAATTTAATTTCTTAATTTTTTCAATTTTAGAATTAAAATAATTAAGTCTAGATAATCTTTGATTGATGCCTTCTGAATTTATTAAAATTAAATTTTTTTTATTAAATTTTTTATATATCGAAATTCCAGATATTTCATTTCTTAACCATTTTAATAGTTTTTGCGACAAAAAGTTATGTACATTTTTATTACTATGAAGTAATTCAAAATAATTTTTTAAAAAAAACTTTTTTTTTTTACTTTTCAAAATGTGATTAATCTCATTATCAAAAGATATGATTTGATCAAAAATTCTATTTAGATATTTGATAAGATAATTCTTAGAATTCGTAAGGTTTTTCTTTGTTTTAAATTTTATAATTTGATTAAAACTAAGTTTACCAGGATAATAATTTAAAAAAAGATTTTGGAAATCATATAAGTTAATTTTTTTTTTGTTCAGTTTTGCTACAAGTTTATCGTGGTAATATGATTTACCCGAACCTGGACTTCCTAAAAACTCGATAGATAATTTTTTACTCATTAAATAAAATAAGAATACATTTTTATTTATTTTATGGATTTAATCTTTTTATCTTTAACTAAAAATTTTTTATTAGATTTTCTAATTAATGAAAATTGATGTGACACATATATAACAATCATTTTTTTATTTTCTTTAAAGATTTTGTTAATTAAATTAAAAATTAATCTTTCATTAGTTCTGTCTAAAGCGCTTGTAGGTTCATCGAATATCAATATATCGGGATTAGTATATAAAGCCCTCGCTATTGCTATTCTTTGAACTTGACCTCCAGAAAGTAGATTTCCGCCATCACCAACAAAATAATTTATACCCCTTTTTTTATTTCTTACAAAATCATCCAGACCTACCATCTTGATCAAATTTTTTATTTTAAATTTATTTATTTTTTCTTCATCTTCTCCAAAAGCAATATTTTCCTTAAGAGAAGAATTTATCAATTTTGGATTTTGTGAGACGAAAGCGATATTTAAATTAAGCTGAGAAATATCATCGACTTTTTTTCCATTGAATAATATTAACCCTTTATCAATTTTTAAAGCACCAATTAATATATCTAATAAGGTTGATTTACCCTCGCCTGAGGGACCAAAAATACCAATGAAGTCACCAGCTTTTAAAGAAATATTTTGACCTTTAAAAATTGTTTTATCTTTATAATTAAAGCTAAAATTTTTTAATTTTAATGAAGAAATTTTCTTACTATATTTTGATTTGTTTTTTCTAGAAAATTTAACTTTATTTCTTAGGTATTTAGCAACAATCTCAAAAGATACATTTAAACCCTTTGCATGGGAAATCTTAAGTAAAAGCGTATTTATAACTGGTATAGCTTTTAATGCTGATATGATAACTAAGGTAAGTTGTGGTATCATTTCTCTAAAAGAAAGCTCATTTAAAAAAACATTATTAAAGATGATTAATAAAATAAAAAAAACAGCACAAATTTCTATGATGTGCTTAGGGATTGATAATATCAATAATTTTTTATAGTTTCTTTGTAAAAGTTTTTTGTGCTCAAAGTGGTACTTCTCGATAAAAAAATTATCTTTTTTAAGTATTTTTATTTCACGTATTAAATTTGATATCTCAAATATTTTATTAAACAGAATTTCTCTACTTTTAACTAAAGCAATACTTAATTTTCGAAGTAAAGCTGAATAAGATATAAAAATTAAAGCAGAAATAATCATTAATCCACCTATTATAAGGATTGAAATAGTTGAGGATGTTGAGATGAGCAAAATAACAATTAAAGTCAAAAAGATAACATCTTGGCAAATTGATAAAAGATTAAGTATTGACCGTGTAGAATGATCAGCTTCTACAGTAACATCTCTTATTTTTTTACCTATAGTTGACTCTTTAAATAGTAAAAAATCTTTTTTAAATAATTTTTTAATCACTTCGGCAGTTGTTTTTGCTGTCAAGGTTTTGTTTATCAACAGGCTAAATCTGTGTATAAAGAAAATTACAATGTTTTTTATTAAAAAAGTTCCAATAATTATAAAGAATGAAATGATTAAAAAATCATTTAAATTTAAACTAGCAAAATAATTAATAATGTAATCAGGTAATTTTTCGTAAAAAAATCCCTCCTTTAAATGTAATGATATGATTATAGGTATTATGCTAATTCCGATTGTCTCAAGAAAAGATGCAACAAATAAACAGATAAAATAAATAAGAAAATGAATCTTAAGTCTCTTATCTAAAAATAAATTTAAATTTTTGATTAAAAACATCATTTATATAAGTTGTGTTTATTAATTTTTTTTATATTAACTCTTTTTTTGAAAAATTAATTAGATTTATTTTCTTTAAATCTAATTAATCCATCTGATCTTTTGAACGGTTTGATTTTTTTACCATGCAACAATATTTTTTTTCTAGTTTTATTTAGTGTAGATAATTTTTGAAAAGCAAGTTTGTTATTATAAGCTTTTATCTTTCTTGTTTTTTTTTGAACTAAAATAGCTCTGCCAAAAAAAAAGACTTTTGAAAAATTAACAAATTTTTGATTATGTAGGACCTTTTTTATCAACATATTTGAATTTGTAGAATGAACAGTTTTTGCAAAAAAACTAATAATATTTTTTTGTGCTGAAAGATTGGGATCACCACCAGAAGAATTTCTATATGAACCTGAAAGATCTTCAATTACATAAATGCCATTCTCGTTTAAATATTTAAAAAGATTATTAAACGATGTTAATTGATGTTTCACAAAATGACTGCCATCATCAATTATAATATCAAATGAGCCAATTTTTTTTCCAAAATTATTTAAAAATTTTTTGTCGTTTTGAGATCCAATAAAAGTTTTAATTCTTTTTGAATTTAAAAATTCTTTATTCATTAAGTCTAATCCATACACTTTAGCTTTCCGGAAAAAAAAATTCAGTGCCAAAAGAGATGCACCACCTTCATAATCTAAATCATGACCACCAATACCAATTTCTAATATCTTTTTAACCTTTTTTTTATTTGTAAGCTCTTGAACAACATCATATAAATCAGAATAATTTTTAAATTTGTCTGATTTAGTAATATAAAAAAATTTTTTTAGACGTCGATTCGGTAAAAAATTGTAAATAAAAAAAAATATATTTAAAATTAAAAATTTTATTTTAAACCTTATTTTTCTGTCAGAAATAATCATCCTAAGCTCTATAATGAAATATTCTATAAAATTTTAATAAATATTTAGAATAATCAAAAATGTATCTTTTGGTCAGACTGTATCTATTAATAAAATTATCGGTTTTATTATCTTTTAAATACTTAAAGAATATAAATTTGTCTTTTTTAGATAAAGTATAAGAGTCGGGTGTTTGATAAGAAATTCTTAGAATAAGTCTATTTGTTGAATTACAATTTCCGCCTCTATGATAAACTGAAAATGAATCGATTAATAATCCAGTGCCACTTTTACCAATTAGTCTATCAATATCATTATCTTTAAAATATTTTGAAAACTGGGAATTTTGAATTTTATTTCTTTGGCCAGCCTTTTGGTCATCCAAATTACTTTTAATCTTATAAAAAATACCTAAAGGATTTTTTTTCTTTACAAATTCAAGTGGCCCATTTTCTTCGTTGATATCACTAATTGCTAAAAAAAGATCTAAAGATTTATAACCAAAATCATCTTTGTGCCATAACATACTTGCTCTAGGAGTTTTTGATTTATTCTCTATGTTATGTACAACATTGATTTTAGCTATTACAGGTAATACACCAAGATATTTAGAGGCTGATAAGTATATTTTATGGTTTATCGCAAATTTAACAATTTTTTCTTTGATTTGGTCGTCTAACAAATCAAATAAATCATCTACGTAAGCATTTGAACCTGATTTATATTTATTATCTCCTGAGGTAAAATTTCCTGAATTTAATCTTTCATAAGATTTTTTTATTAAATCTTTTTCCTTTATGTGTTCAAAAATAACACTGGAAATATTTTTTAAACCAATATCATCATGAATAATAATTTTATCGTTTTTAACGAAATTTAAATTAAAATTTTTTTCTATTTTTTTATAAGAATGAAAAAATATGAAAAGAATTCGTCCCTGAAAATTTATGATATATTTCCAAAATAAGTCAAAAATGGGTTTTAAAGAAAACCTAATTAAATTTTGCCAAAATAGACTTTTTCTAATTTTTTCTAATTTTTTTAAAATTTCAAATTTCATTGTTTTCTGATCGATAATATCATATCTAATAAAAACTCTTAATATTTTTTTTAATCTACTATAAATTTGAGTAGTGTTTTTATAACAGTTATTCTGTGTAAAATCATTTTAAAAATTAATTTTTAATTATTTTTTTTTTAATTTGCTTTAAAAAATTTTTTAATGAATAAATTCTTGATTGAATATGTTTTTTTTTATTCAATGGTTTGCTTGAAATTTTTCTTATCTTCGCCAAGCCTGAGGCAGAAAACGTGTAATCTAGACTAATATTATTTTGGTTCGTCATAAAAATGTCTATCAATAATTCAAAAGTTTTCCTATTTTCTGTTTCAAGATTAAAATTGTCTCTCCAGGAATTTTTTAAATATGGAACCCAAGATATGTCATCGATTATAAATAATCCATTTGTTTTTAACATATCAAAGTAACTATAAAATATTTTTTCTACATGTTGAGCTTCATGTAAAGTATCTAAAAATATTACATCAAATTGTTTTGGAATTTGATTTTTTATAAAAGAAAAATTATCGTCCCTTGAATGTATAAATGTCCAATTTTCATCATTAAATAAATTTGAATAATCAATCATATCAACTGATATGCATTTTCCATTATTTTTTTTGCAAAGATCTAAGAAAAATTTCGTTGAGTGCCCTGCTCTAACTCCAAACTCTAAAATTTGAGGACTTTTAATATTTTTAATATCTTCATAAATAAAGTTTGATACTTTATTTTTAGAAATTTCAGAGAGATTATAAGGTTTTTCTATTGTCATTGATAATTTTAAATTGCTAATTTATTCTTTACTTTTATTCATTCTTCTCAAAAGTTCAAAATCAAAATATCTGTAATATCTAAAATCTAAATCTAAATTTGTATGTTTAGAATGGTAATATGAGGAAAAATGATTACTGAGGGGATAAGAGGTTATTCTTTTATACAAATTTGCAAATTTATCCATATTTTTTGAAGAAGAGGCAAACCATAAATCAGATATTCCTTTTTCTTTGGTAATATTGTTTTTTCTTGCTTTAACTTTATAGTCATTTTTTGGTCCGGGAATTATATTGTGATTTGATACTGTTAATTTAGATTTATCAAAAGTTTCTAGTTTAAATTTTTTTTTTATGATCAAGTCATACCTTGTTATAAATACAAGATCGTATCTAAATTTTTTTAATTTCTCATATTTTCTTTTTAGATTTATTGATTGTCCAAAACTGTACCATCTGCTATAGCATGCGAATGCTTTCTTAATCAAATATACTATTTTCTTTTCAGAAACATCTTTTCCAAATAATTTTTCAAGATACATCTTAAGTTTCAGTAATTTTAAATTTTTGAGATGGGGATGGTTTTTACTAAAATCAAAATTTTTTTGCTTTTCTATTTTATAAAGTTTTGGTTTATATAGTTTTAATAATTTTTTCTTTTCCTCGTAAGACTGCGTGTGCAAAAAAATATCAAACTTATTTTTTTTTGAATTTAAAAGATTTTTCTTTAAAAATTTGTACGTAATATCAATATTAATAATATCATTTCCTCCATACTTTGATGATTGGCTTCCTACTAATCCATGTAAACACAAAGCTATTTTCATTTTTTTGAAATCTTGAACCCTTTTTAATCTTTAATTAGGAAAATAAAATTTAAATAATTTTTTTTCATAATTTATTAACAATTTCAGCATACATTTTATTTTTATTATTAGAAACTAAAGATGTTTTATGTATACTTTTTTTAAGTTTATAAAAGAATTCTCTTTTACTAATTAATTTTCTAGCAGTGACTAAATTATATGGATTGTCTCTTTGAAGCTTTTTTCTAAAATACAATATTTTCTTAGCTCTTAAAATTGATTTTTCATTGATGTTCTTGAACTTTTTTACATTATTTAAGGCACTAAAATATTTTTTCTTATTTCTTGCTCGTATTGAAATGTTTCCATAATCATAAAAAATATCAGAATTAATTAAATTTTTAACACCAAATGTTGCCGCCTCTAAACAAATGGTACCCCTAGATGAAACAACCAAATCGACTAATTCAAATAGTTTTTTGTTACTGGTTTTAGATGGTACCAATAAAATGTTTTTACTTTTGAATTTATCGAAAACATCTTGAGCAATTCTATGTTCGTTATATTTTTTTTGACTGTAGGGATGTATCTTAAATAACCAAAGAATCTTTTTTTTAGTCTTTGCAAACTTTAATGTTTCCAAAGTTTGTTGATAAAAATCTCTAAAGATTAAATCTCCACAACGATGACTACTTTCAGCAAAATTATGTGGAGCATATAAAATCAAATGTGAATAATTTTGTTTTATTTTTCTTATTTTTTTAATGAAATAATTATCCTGTCTGTTAGTCATCCAAGTTTGTTCATCATGTTGATAATACTTAAATAAATTATATTTTTTTGTGGTTAACTTTCCTTGAATTCTGATATTAAAATATTTTTCAGACTTTTTTTTTAAATCTATTTGATTTAAATATTTTATCTTTTTTTGAATAAATTGACTTAGAATATCTCCTAAATCTTTATTATTTTTAATAATTCTAAAACTTTCACCAGAAACATATATTACAGGGATCCTATAAAATTGAGATATTCTCATTAGAATTGAAGAAATAGATATATAAGTAATCGATCCTATTAATGAAAATTTAACATCATTATTTTTAATAAATTTTTTTACATAAAAAAATTTGAATAAAGACGCAAATAACAGAGTTATAAATTTAAATTGAAAACAGTTTGGATTAATAAAATTATGACCCTTTCTTATATATCTATCATAAATTAAATCGCCTAATTTAACTTTTTCAATTTCAAAATGTTTTACAAACCAATTAAATCCTAAAAAAGAGATTTTGAAAATCGAGATTAATGTGTAAAAAAACGTTTTTAATATTAAAAATAATTCATCAAATTTTATACCTACTAAAGTTCTGTGATTTATATCGAATAATCTAAAAATCTGTTTATTTTCATTTTTTTGTTTATATTCATATAAGACATGAGGGTTTAAATTTTTTCTTTTTACAATCTTTTGAGCTAAAAAACCTAATCTTACAGATACATCAGATCTTCCTCTATCAGCAATTAATAAAAGTTTTTTTTTTTTATTTGTATTCATTAACAAATTATTTTTTAAAAGATTTTTTTTGCAAAAAATAAATCGTCTCTTGTATCTATATCAATATTTTCTTTAAGATTTTTAATTTCATAAAAGTTCATTTTTTTTGAAAAAAAACTTTTATTTCTTTTCAATGTTTTTTTAGAAATAAAAAAATAAGCACCATTGGGGATAAAAATTGTACTTCTTTTTTTATAATCGTAGTGTGTCAAATAACTATTTTTTTTTTTAAAAATTCTGTTACTTTCTAGCGATACCCTTTTTACCGTTATCAGAGGTTTATTTGGATCTGAAATAAAAATTTTTTTTAGTTTATTATAAGTTTCAACTGACCTAAAAGGTGTTGTAGGTTGTAATAAAACAATTGCATCAATCTTATTGTTTTTTTCATATTTTTTTACTTCATAAATCGCTGAAGCATAAGAAGATGTATTGGCTTTTGATAATCTTTTGGGCCTTAAATGACTTATATTTAGTCCTTTTTTTCTTCCAATATTTCTAATCAGATTAGAGTCTGTTGATAATATAATTTTATCAACTTTTGCAATTTTTTTTGCAAAATCAATGCTATGTTGAACAAGAGATTTGTTTTTAATTTTTTTTAAATTTTTATTTTTTATTCTAACTGACCCTTTTCTAGCTAAAATTAAATATATGAATCGCATTTTATACTCGTTGAAATTTTTTTCTTGTAGCAAAAAAATCCTTTTTAAGACCGAGATCTGACCATTCTTCATGCACAGGAAAAATAATAATTTTTTTATTTATTCTCTTAAGATTCAATAGTACCTCGGGCATATCAATTTTCTTTTTAGGAATAAGATTAACGATATCTGGATTAAAAACGTATATTCCAGTATTAATGTTCATTTTTTCTACGGGTTTTTCAACAAAGTTTTTGAATTCTATTCCACTAGCCTTAACAACACCAAATGAATTAGTTTTTTCAATTTGCTTTACTACAACAGTGGCAAATGCATTATTCTTTAAATGAAAGTCTAAAAGTTCTGCAAAATTTATATTAGAAAAAATATCTCCATTAGTTACGATAATTGGTAGTCTATTTTTAATTTTTAACAAACCTAGTGAACCTGCGGTACCTAAAGGTTTTTTTTCTGACACATATTTAATTTTTATATTAAATTTTTTTCCATCTTTAAAATAATTTTTAATCTTAGCTTTTTTATAATTCACTGATAAAACAAAATTTAAAAAACCAAAATTTTTTGCATCTTTAATTAAATTTTCTAAAATAGGTTTATTGCCAATCTTAAGCATGGGCTTGGGTATGAACTTTGTTAACGGCAATAAACGTTTACCTTTCCCGCCTGCTAATATAAAAAAAATATTCTTTTTCATTTTAGAGTGCTGTCTTAAATTCCAAAAATGAATCTTTTTTACTCTTTCAAAACTATCTAGCTCGGGTATTTGAAGTATTGAGTTTGTTTTCATTATTCTTTGGATGGTTTGATAATTAGTATTTTCTTTTATAGTTACAGGATTCTTATTCATTATTTTTTTAATAGGATAATTAAGATCGTTATTTTTCGATATTGATCTTCGAATATCTCCATCTGTAACTGTTCCTATAAGTTTCCTTTTGTCGTTAATAACACAAATTATTTGACATTTATGCTTGTTTAATAATTTAATAGCTCTTTTAATTGGCGAATTACTTTTAAGAGTTATTTTTTGAGATATCATTTTTTTTTAATAAAGACGAATTATTGAGAAGAATGATAAATTAAACTATCAACTTTTTGAGTAAATAGTTCGCACCTATTACATTCTGAAATTGATTTTTTTTGAGAACTATTTATATAAATATTTGAAAAATGATACCAAAAATTTGAATTAAATATATTTGGTTTTCTACTTACTCTGCATTGAAAACCAATTAATATATCCTCCCAAGGCATTTTATTTTTAATTGTATATACAAAGGTTTCCTTCCTTATCTTTAAATTTAAAAATCTTATTTTTTTCTCATTTTTGCTCTCAAATTTATGAACGTGTTTATTGCTAAATAGGGGTTTTTTAAAATTAAAATTAATGCTGAATTTATCATAATTCTTAAGAAAATTATCGTTTGTTAATGAAATATTTAAAATTAAGTTATCTTGAAAATTTGAATTTATAAAATATTTTTTAATTTTATTAATTTGTATTTTGGAATTACTGCTTTTAAATTCTTTTAAATATTCTAAAGGTTTTTTGTCAGCATAAAATTTATTGGACTTTGCCCTTTTTGAAATTAATTTTTGATTTTCAAAATTAAATTGTTTAAAATTATTTGTGTCTAATATTTCAACATTCTTTTTTTTCAGTATTTTTGAATAATCGTCAATTTCTATTTTCTTATTGTTATTTTTAATAAATTTATCACGTTGAAGATTTTCACTAAATGCACTTGCATAAGGTAAGAAATACTTAGCTTTTAATTTCAATACATTTTTAATCTTTACATTTTTAAGAAAATTATTTTTCTTTTTTATTATTTTTCTTTTTTCGTTAATCCTAAAATTATCAAACATTAAAGGGTATCCCGAAGCACCGCCTTTATAAGAAGTCGCATACAATGTTACCTCTGGCAACCTAAAAAAATTGATAGCATTCGCATCAACATCAATTAAAGATGAAAATTCTCCAATTGAAAAATAAATTCCACTATCAAGTCTGAAGTCACCTGACTTTAAAACGCATATCATCAGGTTACTATTTTTTAATTGAAACTGTCTATTAATTTCTAGATAAGTCAAATTTTTAAATTTTAATTTTTTAAGCATTCCGCCAATTGAATCATCTTGGAATTTTGGAATTATTATTGTTTTATTTTTTGATATTTTTTTTAAGGTATGGTGATTTAAATGGTCTGGATGATTATGACTTATATAAATAAAATCACATGAATTTACTTCTTTCAACCAATCTTCTTCTGTTTTCTCATTTAACCACCAACCATTATTAAAAGCAGGTCCTATGGCCCAGGGATCAGTGGCAAATTTAAAATTATTTCCCTCAACGATTAAAAATGCGTGATTAAAATATTTAATTGATATTTTACCCTCACTTTCCTCTCTTATAGTTTTTATTTTTGGTTTTAGCTTATCTAAACTGAACACCAATTTGTTATTCATTATATCAAATTTTATCTCCTCTTTTATAACACCGTTTGAGTATCTTCCTTTTTCTGGATTAAAAACCCAATTATGAACAGGGCAATAAAGGTTTGAACTATCCTGCGATTTGATCAATCTACCCCCAGCATGGTCACAGTTCCTATTGAAGACTTTATAATTATTTTGTTTTTTTAAAACCACAAATTCATTAAATTGATTAATCCCCTCGTTTAAATTTGATAATTCAACCTCATGATTAACTTTAATTCTGTCATTATGAATGAAACCGTGGTCAATAAAATTTTTATTTTGCATGGCTAATATGTTATCTTTTTGATATCGGAACCTAATATCATTAATTCTTTAAAAATTTTAATGTCAATATTTTTTATCTTTTTAGGAGAAAAGTAAGGATTTTTTTGATTTAGAAAATTGATTTTTTTATAAAGTTTGTTCATAAATAATTTTTTAATTTCATCCTTGTTTATTTTGCAGTTAAAAACATTTTTTGACTTTAGTCTTGATTGTTGTCTAATCCCTAAGTTTATTACTTTACAATTAAAAAACATAGTTTCCTTAATGCCGCTTGAAGAATTGCCAATACAATAACCATTATTATTACCTATATAATTTAATATACTAAAATATAATTTTTGACCTAAATTTTTGACAATAGCTATATTCCTATTATGTTTTAATCTTTTGATCTCTTTGATAATACTTTCGTACCCAGGATCAAAATTAGGATAAGTCAAAACAAATTTATGTCCTTGTTTAGATAAAGTTTCAATTATCTTAAATATCACTTTTTGTTTTTTAAATTCTTTTGGAACAGGATGATATGTAAAAATATTTAATTCTTTTTCAAATGAAAATCTTAAAAGTTTTTCAATATCATTTTTAGAATATAATTTTTTTTTACTAATATTTGATAAAGGAGGAAATCCAACATTAAGTATTCTTCTAGTTTCTTCTCCAAGATTAATTAATCTTTTTTTGGAATCTTCATTAGTCACCAAATGAAACATTGAAAGTTTTGAAATCGCATGTCTTGAATTATCATCTAGGGTTCCACCCTCAGTCACATCTCCACCTTCTAGATGAATTATAGGTATCTTTAAAATGTGCGCTACTATTGCAACAGCTAAAGTTTCAAATCTGTCAGATGTAAGTAATATATAATCAGGTTTTAAATTTACTAATAAAGATGCAATTCTGTTTTGAAGGATCAATATATAATTTGCTAATCCTTTTTTTTTATTTGATGTTATTTTTAAATTAATTTTAAAATCTATCTTTACATTATCTTTTTTTATAAAATTTATTGTTTCACCAAAAGATCTGGACATATGGGAGCCTCCGATGGCAAAATAAGTAATGAATTTTTTACTTTTTTGAAATTTCCTTAATATAGGGCTTTGAATGTAATACTCTGCTCTACTGCCAGAAAAGAATAATATTTTTTTTTTCACTATTTAATATCGGAATACTTAAGTTGCTTGTTAGTGTCTAAATCCTTTTTTACTCTTTTATTTAATAATTTGTAATATTCCCTTGCATGTATTTGACCAGTTCCAGGTCTTTTGACCCAAATATTCTTCGATGTTAATTTTTCTCCCTTTTTAATTTTTTTAGTTGTAACAACACTAGCAAAAGCGAATTTAGTAACTGGAAGTTCTTCTTTTAAAATTTTGTTCCTTGCTCCTTTTGCTAAATAAACCTCCTTACATGCCACTACCATTTCTTTAAATCTTTCAGGAGTTAATGACAGACTAATATCAGGTCCAGACCAATTTTTTGATACTGTAAAATGTTTTTCAATTATATTTGCACCTAAAGATATAGATGCTATAGCTAAATTTATATCACTAGAATGATCGCTAAATCCTACAGGGCAATTAAATTTCTTTTTTAATAGAGGTATTGTCTCCAACATTGTTTTGGAAGCTGGTGTTGGATAAATAGATACACAATGCATTAAAATAATCTTTGAATTATATTTTTTTGCATGTTTATAAGTTTTTTCAATATCCTTTAAAGAGTTCATTCCAGTTGATATAATCAGTGGTTTATTAAACTTTGAAACTTTTTCTATCAACGGCAAATTGTTGCACTCACCAGATCCAATTTTAAAAAGTTTTATTTTGAGTGAATTCAAAAGTTGAGCAGCCTCATAAGAAAACGGTGTGCTCATAAAAATTAGTTTTTTCTTTTCACAATACCTTTTAAGAATTTGATGTTTTTTAAAATTTAATTCACACTTTTTCATTAAATCAAATACCGTTTCTTTTTTAGAGTGTGCTAACATAATTTTAGTGTCTAGCATTTCTTCATCTGCAAGGTGTGTTTGAAATTTTACAGCGTCTGCACCACTTTCTTTTGCAGCATCTATAAGTTTAAAACATTTTTCAAAATTTCCGTCATAATTAATCCCAGCTTCAGCTACAAAAAAGGGATGGCTATTATCCGAAATTTCTTTGTTATCTATTTTTATTTTTTTCATAAATTATATTTAAACCATTTTTTAATTTAGTAAATTTAATCTTTTTTTTAACTAAAAATTCTAATTTCTTTATATCTGGAATTCTTTTTTTTATTGATTGATTTTTTACATTTTTAAATGAGTATTTTTTTTTTGTATTAATAATTAGTGATATTTTTTTAATAAGAGATCTTATTTTTGTAGGTTCAGATGGATTTCCAACATTTAAAATTTGATTTTTAAATTTTTTATTCATCGATAAAATAAAGATTTTAACAATATCGTCTATAAAGATAAACGCTCTTGAATGTTCAGGATTTTGAAAAATACTTTTTTTCTTTTTCTTTAATTTTTCAAAAATACTCGGTATTACATGTGTGGTCTTAGTATAAGATCCATAAACATTAAAAATTCTAAAGATTGTGTACGGTATATTTGAATGTAATATTAAAAATTCTCCAATAATCTTTGCAAACCAATAAGATGTTCGTGGGTGATATATATTTGGCAAATGTAAATCATCTTTCTCGCTCATTTTACCTTGTTTATTTAGTTTTGAATAAACTTCGCTCGTAGAAAAAAAGAACAATCTTTTTAAACGCTTATTTTTTTTAGCAAACGTAATAATGTTTTTTGTAGAGTCATAATTAATATCAAGTGTTTTTAAAGGGTGATTAATTACATTTTTAACACCAAGTTCAGCAGCCATATGAAATATGAAATCAAAATTTTTTTTTTTATTTTTTATAAATAAAGGTTTATTAAGATTACACCTATGAAAAAAAATATTTTTTCTTTTTATTTTAAATTCTTTAATATCAAAGATATGTATTTTATATTTTGAATTTTTCGCTAACTCTAAAGCTAGATTTATTCCCAAAAAACCTGATCCACCAGTAATCAAAATATTCAATTAGATATCCCCTCTTCCCAAAATATGTATCTTATTAGTTTTTTTTTTTAATGTGTTTATATCTTCTTTTTCTAAAATACGATTTAAGTCAATTATTATAGAATTTTTCTTTATATTATTTAGAAAAATTTTTTTTACGTTATAATTGTTAATCATGATAATAAGATCAAACTTTTTGAGTTTGTTTATTTTGCCGCTTATTTTACTATTTAATATTTTTTTTTCTTTTACGTAAGGATCATATATTGAAATGTTATATTTTTTTCCTTTTATAGACTCCAATAAATCTATAGCTCTTGAATTTCTTAAATCATCTACATTGTTAGTGTAGGAAATACCAACTAACAAAATTTTTTTGACTATATTCTTAGATAAAATTTTTTTTGTCAAAGCGATTGATCTTGAGTGCATATTACTATTCACTTGCATAGTTAAATTTATAAATGGAAATTTTAGATTTGTTTTAAGATATGTTGATGAGGAAAACTTAGCAAAAAAAGGGTCTTTGGTTAAACAATAACCACCTACGCCAAGTCCAGGCCGCATGATATTCTTATGTGTTTCTCTTTGTTTTATAGCATCAATTATAGAGTAGATATTAGTTCCTAATTTTTCCGAAAATATTCCCCACTCCTCAATAAATGCAATATTTGTAGCTCTATAGCTATTTTCTAAAACTTTACATAACTCTGCTTCTTCATATTTTTCAAATTCAATCAATTTACTTTTATTTATTTTAAATATCGAATCAAACAAATTTTGAATTTTATTACTTATCTTTTTATTCCCATTTGAAGAAAATACTCTCGGTGTTTCGACTAAAGATTTATAATAATTAAGGCCTGGCTCAACTCTCTCGGGTGAATAAACAATACCAACCTCTTTTCTAAAAATTTTCTTTTTCTTGAAGTTTTTGATTAGATTGCTAGTAAATCCAGGAGGAATAGTTGAATTCAAAATTATGGTTGATCCTTTTTTTAGGCGTAAGTAATATTTTTTAATTGAGTTAACGAATTTTTTCTCATTCGTTTTTAAATTTTTATTTATATTAAATGGTAAACAAATAAACAAGAAATCTGAGTCTAAAGCATGTGAATAATTTGTTGAAATGTCAAATCTATTTTTATGTTTACTAAATAAATAATCAAGATCTTTGTTATTAAAATATTCTTTATCTGTTTCAAAAATTTCTTTAATTTTTCTTTTACCAAAAACGCTGTTATCCTCAATTCCAACAACTTTTGAAATTAATTCTTTATTTTTTAAAAGAGTAAGAAATAGTGGAAAACCAACAAATCCTAAACCTACAACTGATACCTTCATAATTTAAATTTTTTTAAAATATTTATAAATATATCTTTATAATGAAAAATATTGTCATTTTCGTTATAGAAATCTTTGTTCAAATATTCTTTTTTATTTTGTGAAATTAATGGCTTTTCCCAATTACCATATTGGTGTTTTAAATACTCATCTATTGGGTAAGGACAATTAAATTTTCTATTTAAAAATTTTATTTGAGAAAAATTTATTAAGAATTTTTCAGGAATTTTAAGTTTTCTTCTGTTGTAAGATTTGCTAATTTTATTATATTTCCATCCTATTAAAGAATAAAATGTTGACTTATCATTATTTTTAATAAATGCAATTTTGGGAGTAAAGTGTGTTTTATTATGGTTAATAATCTTAAAATCTGCATATATCAGTTTTTTTTTTAAAAATTCAAAATTTTTTGTAAGATCTTCAGCAAATAAGCTTATCTCTATATCCCAATCCCATTTTATAAAATTATTTTCTCTTCTTGCTCCAAGTAAAACACCGCCCTGGATAAAAAAATTTATTTTTTTTTTTTCTAGAATATTTACAATTTTTAAAAAATTAATCTTTCTTTCTTTTAATTCTTCATTAGTCCTTACTCTTGTCTTTAAATTTTTTATTGTCATTAAACTTATTTATTTAATATAATTTTTTTTAAATCTTCTTTTTTTAAGGGAATCGGATTGTTTTTTAGTCTTAAAATATTTACACCGGCCAAAATATTATTGATATCCTTTTTTATATTTATGCCTAATTTATTATAATCATCGTGTAATAATGCTTTTTTCTTAAAAATTTTGATTTTATGGCACAATTCTTTGATACTTTTTACACTGAAAATTTGAAATAAAATTTTATATCTTCTTTTTATATCAAATTTTTTTTTGGCAAATCTAATATTTTTATAATTAAAATATAAAAATTTTTCCAAATTTAAAGATACAGCATGACCATGACTTAAACCATAAATTGATGTAAAAGGGTAAGAGATAGCATGAGGAGCTATTGTCTTAGAAATACTTATGGCTTTTCCAGACAAGTGTGAGGACAAAACCATGCTTGTTGTTCTATCTAAACTTTTATTATGTAAAAAATTTATATAATTCTTTACCGACAATTTGAGTGATTTTATCGCAAATGTTAAGCTTAATTTATTTGACCTAAGTGAAAGAATTGACTCGATTGACTGAGATATAGCATCAAATCCAGAAGATGCTTTTAATTTAAAGGGATTATTGTGAACAAAAAATGGACATAAAAAAAATAAATCTGGAATTAAATTTTTTCCCTCAAATGAAAATTTTTTTTTATTAATATATATTACAGCATTCGAAGTTATTTCAGCACCAGAACCAGCTGTTGTAGGTATTGCTATTAAATTAAAATTTTTTGAATTACTTATTTGATTATTATTTTTTATATTTTGATTTAAATTTTTAATATTTTCTGGATTTAATATACTTACAATTTTAGCATAATCTAATACTGATCCGCCACCAACTGCAATTACAATATCTGGGCTAAATTTCTTCACCTTAAAATAAATACTCTTTAATTCCTCAATTTCAGGGTAAGATTTTGATTTAAAGATAACTTTATACTTTTGAAATATTTTATTAGCTTTTGATCCAAAAAAAGATTTTTTACCAGTTATTATAAGTATTTTTTTTTTTGAATTTTTTTTTAGGAAATTAAGTATATTTTTTTTTGTAGATATTTTTAATCTCTTTTTCATAAGAATTTTAACTTATAAAATTATTTTTTATTTTGATAAAATTTTTTGGCCTTAACAATTTTTCTAAAGATAATTTTCTTATTTTTACCTCAAGAAAAGAAGGTCCTTTTGTTGATAAAAAATTTTTTAATCTTTTGTTTAGATCTGATTTATTTTTAATTTGAAAAAAATTTTTAAACTTAAGTGAACTAGAAAGTTTTCTAAAATTAATATTTTTGGCATTGGTGGTTTCACCTCCAACTGACTCATGTGAATTATTGTTTAAAACTATGTATTTTAAATTTTTCTTACCATAAAAACCTAAAGTAAAAAGTGAGCCAAGGTGCATTAGCATAGAACCATCCCCATCTAAACATATTGTTTGTTCGTTAGAAGCCAGAGAGTAGCCAAGTGAAACGCTTGATGAATGACCCATGCCACCCACCATATAAAAATCTTTACCTTTTTTTAATTTTTTGTCTAATCTTGTTTGAAAAAGTTCTCTTGAGGTATACCCCGTGGTAGATATTATTTTAGAATTTGTTTTTACTTTTGATAACAAAGTTTTTATGAAATATGATCTTGATATCAAATTTTTTTTTTCTTTTCTTTCTAAATTATTATTTTTAAAAAGAACATCTTTTTTTATCAATAAAGCAACAGGTTTTTTCTTATCATAAGAATACTTCAGCAAGTAACTTATTCTTGGGAGGTCTTTTTCATTATTTATAACCAAATGCTTTATCTTTAATTTGTTTAAAAGATCTTTAGTTATCATGCCTTTTGCCATGTGTTGAGGTTCATCTTTTAAATCAGGTGAACCTCGCCAACCTATTAATAAAAGTAATGGAATTGAATATACCCTTTTATCTGCTATTGATATCAAAGGATTTATTGCATTACCTAACCCAGAGTTTTGAAAATATATTAAAGGAATTTTTTTTTTAGCTAAATAATATCCTATGCCTAATGATACAGCCGAACCTTCATTTGTGCAAACATAATGTTTGATATTTTTTTCGTGATTTAAATTTTTAATAAAGTCCTGAAGGATGCTATCAGGTACACCGCAAAAGAATTTTATCTTTTTTTTTAATTGACTTAAAAATTTTTTACTTGAAATCACGATCTATTTTATAAGTTTTAATATACTATTTAAAGAGCTTATATTTTTTTCTGTTTCATATGCCCTTTGATTTATTAAAATTTTCTTTGCAGTGTTAATCATTGCAAAATATGAAGACCTTAAAAGATGATTTGCATAAATAACTACCGAGAAACCATTTTTGATGAGATCTTTCTCATGAGTTTTTGAATAAGTTGATGGCACAGCAACTAATGGTTTTGCGAATTTTGTTTTTAAAAATTTTTTTGAAAATTTAAAAATAGATTTTGGATTAGTATCTTTTGAATGTATCATTATACAGTCGGAACCAGCTTTACTATATGCTATTGCTCTATTTAGAGCGTCATCCACAGATTTACCAAGAATTAAACTCTCTACTCTTGAGATAACAAAAAAATCCTCACTAGCTGAGTTTTTTGCTTTATTAATTTTTTCACAGAAATTTTTTATAGAGTCTTGTTTTACATTACTCTGATCAGAGAATAACGAATTTTTTTTTAATCCAACTTTATCCTCCATAATTATTCCTGAAACTCCGACTCTATCCAATTTTTTTACAATATTGGGCAGATGTTCAATAGATCCTCCGTTATCTATATCGAAAATTAAAGGTTTTGTTGTAACATTAAAAATATCATTAATTCCTTGTATTCTTGTTGAATAATCCACTGATTGATTGTCTGGCATCCCTCTTGAGACAGAGTCTGTTAAACTAGAGGACCACATACAATCAAACTCAAATAGTTTTTGATTTTTGGTGTAGTTAACATTTTCTACAATTAATCCAGTTAAAGGATTATGACATTCCAATATTCTTACCAACTCTTTAGCATCAATTAATCTTCTAAATTTTGAAATTCTTGTTTCAGGCGTGGTTACAATTTTTCTTATTTCATTTTTAATTAATGAAGATGATATATTTTTAGTATATTTTGGTTCTATTAATTTCCCTGACCATTTTTTTAAAGTTCTAATTACTTTTTGACGGACTTTTTTTTGTATCCCCTTTTTCCAATCGTCTCCGTGAACAACATATTTTGGTTTGATAAGATTGAGATTTACTTCATAATCTAAGCTTTTTTGAGGAATAACATCATTTACGTATCTTATATTTTTTACAATTGCGTATCTTTGCTTATAATTTAGATAAGGGAACTTTTTATATGATGCTATTGCTTGATCAGTGAGAAGTCCGACGATAACTTTTCCATATCTGGATGCTATTTTTAAAATGTTTATATGTCCTTCATGAAGAATATCTGCTGCTAATCCAACATAAACTAAATTATTTTTCTTCATAAAATTAAATTTCTCCACTTAAAGATTTGCTATTTTTATTTTTGCTAAATTTTTTATCTTGGAAATATTTTTTATATTTAGACCCAAATTTTAATAGAGAATAAGTATAATAAAGTGTTCGTCTGTTACTAGAAGAGTTATTTTTTTTCGATCTATGAGGACAAGTATTTTTAAAAATCAATATGTCCCCTATATTTAGTTTGATTAATTTAAAATTGTATTTTTTCTCATTTTTTAAATTTGGAGTACCATCTTTATTAGTGTTTTTGAGTAAGCGGAAAAAATTGTTTTTGTGTGCTTTGGAAACTTCGATACTTCCATTAGTTTTATTACATGGATCTAGAGCCACTAAAATATTAACAAAATCTTTTCCATATTTGTACCATCCGTTCTCTAATTTATTTGCCTTATTTCTAAATTGAAATACTCCGTCATAATGCGCGTAAAATCCTTCACCACCTGGGGGCTTTGCATTATACTTATCTTTAAATATTGTGTACTCTTTATTTAATATTTCATTTAATAAGGAAATTAAATTTTTATTAATTAATCTTAAAGAACTGCCTTTATTATAAATGTTCTCAATACGTCTAATTAAATTTTTTCGATCATAATATTTGTAAGTATTTTTTGCTACTCCTATTTCTTCAATAATTGATTTGCAAATTTTTTTTGTAAATACATTTTTAACAACAAAAAAACCCTGTTCTTTATAATTTTTGTAATATTGTGTTTTTTGAGTATTAGAAAAGAAATTTAACATTTATTTATTATTTAACTTATACACTGTTTATAAATATAATATATTTTTGAAATTAACAATGCTCCGCATCACGTAAAAAGTGGGTTTTTACATGTGCATAAAAATTATAGGTTTATTATACAGTTTTTAAAAAGTAATTATTTTTAGAAACCGTAATTTTATAATTACCCATCATTCCAAACATGGATAACTTATTTTCTTTAAAAATATTAAAAATAAAACTTGCAAATGGACCTGAGATAAACTCATAGCTACCGTTCTTTTTATGTTCAAAAAAACTTGGTTGAATATACCCACTTTCTGTTTCATTTTTCTTACATTTAAATATAAAATTTTCTATCTCTTTCTGAGAGCTAAAAAAATCTGATAAAAAATACTTTAACCCTCTGCAATATTTTAAAGAAGTTAAAACGGATTTTTTTGAAAAATCTTTATGGAAACAAAGTAAATAATCATTCAGTAAGGAAACTTCCTTGGTAAATACTTTCTTTTTAAATGATTTTTTAATTTGTATTTTGGGAATGTAAAATTTTACATCTTTGCCTAATTTATTATAGAGGTCCGTCTTTAAAGTTTTTAAATTTTTTTTGTTTATTTTAAGAATTGTCCACATTAATTTTCCTCCTCAATTTCTGCTTTGAGCTCATCATACTCTCTCATTTTTCTTTTCATAAAATTAAGGGTGATCCTAGTTTTGGCGGCTACACCCTTGGGAGTTAAAATATATACATAACGAAGTTTATTTGGGTCTCTTTGAAAGTTTTGTATTTTAATTAAACCTTTGACTTTTAAAGCTCTTAGACAATAATTTAATTTGCCTAAACTAAAACCAAGTTCTGATGCTAATTCTCTTTGTGAACTGTTAGGTTTTGATTTTATTTTTCTAAGTACGTTAAATTGATCTTGATTGTAACTCATAGTGTTCAAATATTGAACACTTATAACGTTCAAAAATTGAACAGTCAACCTTTTTTACATATCTAAGTAGTCTTTTTTTGCAAAAATCTACTATCTCGGAACCAACCAATCTAGATGAGCCTGTTACAGTAACTGTTTTTTATTTAAATCCCCCAAATTTATAAGGTAATATATTTTTTATTTTCCACATGAATAAAGAATTTAAAATCTTGGGGCTGTTAAAACCATTAAATATTTCGAAAAATTTTAATCGTTTTTTTTTTGAAAGTAAATGCGCAAATTCAGATATGTTAGATCTTGAACAAATTAAAAAATTTGTGTTCGACATTATCAATGTTTCAATAAGAGAGTCTCTTCCCAAATTAAATCTGTGATTTTTTCTATTATTAATTGCTAATTCTTGTCTATCTACAACTCTAAAGCTATTAAAATAACATAGTTTATTTCCATATTTTTTTTTAAAAGCATTTAGATAATTTAATTCTTCAGTTATGAGAAAAATTTTATCAAATTTATATTTATTTAAAAAATAATCTGTTTTTTCAAAAATCTGTTTTTGAGTAGGTGGATAAGGATGATTGGGTAACACCTTATGATCAGTTCCACGCCAATGAACTCCTAGTATTTTTTTTCCTTTAAAATTTTTTTTAATAAAGTTATTTGATAATTTTAGATATTCAGGTTTTATCTTAATATATTTTTTAAAAACTTTTTCCAACTGAATTGGGTTGGTTTTGGAACTTAATGCTTGGTCTATGAATAACTTGTCTGAAGAAAAAACTACAAACTTACTTTTATAAACTTGATTGAGGCTATATTTAGATACTGGAGCAAAATAATAAAGCCATGAATTTTTTGTGCCCTTTATTTTATTTTTTTCTGAATATAAATTCGTAAAATTTTCCATGTCTACAACTGGAATTGCTCCAAGATTTTCAGCCAGAATTAAATGGTTTAAAACAAACAAAAGATTCGAGAATAGACCTCCACCCTTATATCTTTTAATAACGTAAAATATTTTATCTCTATTTTTTAAACCAAATGAGTGTATCTTGTACTGGGGTGCTTTTTTTATAATTTTTGAAATTTTAGTCTCCCTTGATAAAAAAGGTCTACGCCTTGTATGTAACAATATTCTTATAATTTTTTTATTGATATCAAACATTAATTAATGATCTTTAGTCTTGAAGAAATCCTTATATGAGGAGCTATCTTTTTGATAAAGAGAATGTCTTTTATGAACGAGATCCCAATATTTTGAATCATTTTCATTGATTAAGTTTGAATTTTTTTTGCACAAAAACAGACCTCTACAAACTGTAGTGAGATTTTTGCCTAAAAATTTTTTTTTAAAAAAAATTCTTAATATAGACTTTAAAAAAATTTTGAGCTTATTTACTTTAAACGATAAGCTATATTCTGTTGTTTCTACACCCATCGATATTAATGTATCTATTAATCCTTTAGGGTTAAAAAATGTACAAGAAGTTGATCCAAAAGGTCCGTCATCATTAACGGGGCAATATAAAATCGCGCGATCAAAACTTTCTTGTAAGATCGCTGTCTCTATTAGGAGAATGCCATCTTCTTTTAAAATACTAGAGACTATTTTTAATGCCTGAAAAGGATACCTTAAATGATAAAGAGTGCCAGGAAATATTATTACATCAAATTTACCGAAACTTTTTTCATTTAAATCAAATAAATTCATTTCATACATTTTAACTTTTGAATTAAAAAAGGGGATCAAAAATTCAACAGCTGGTTTTGAAATGTCGTTATCTATAGCAATTACTTCTGTTGCTCCCATTTTCTCAGCTTCAAATGAGTAAATACCATCTCTACAACCTATATCTAAAACTTTTTTATTTTTAAAATCTAACTTTCTTATTTGATCAATATTTTTTTGGATTTGTTTTCTGTTAATTCCAGGTGTTATAATATTGTCAGTTAGTTTTATCCTATGATAAAAGTCATATTTTTTTATTTTATTTAAAATATCTTTATCGTTCATTTTTAAAATTTTTTTCAGTGCATAAATCAAGCCAATTGAGCTATTAG
>CESP01076135.1_pt1 | contig 26496 bp, 25 predicted proteins | sample 531211 | NCBI WGS metagenome assembly CESP01 (sample SAMEA2622074, study PRJEB7988) | marine metagenome | biome: marine biome (ENVO:00000447); feature: surface water layer (ENVO:00002042); material: "saline water (ENVO:00002010), including plankton (ENVO:xxxxxxxx)" | depth 5 m | reverse complement strand
TGTCTGGAGAAAATATATTTAAAATTATAATCATTTCCTACTGATGTTATTATGGAAGTATCACTAGATAATGATAATGAAGGTATACTTTTTCTATCTTTTTTATATTTAACTACTAGCTCAGCTGCAAAATGTTGTGCATCGGCAGCGCTTCCACCATTTCCAAAAAAAATTATTTTATTTCCACTTTTAACAGCTTTTACTACAGACGAGAATAAATTATGGATATTGCCTTGAAACTGACTTTTTTTTAACAATGTTAAAGAGTTTAAAACATTATCAATTTCTTTATCTAGATATTTTAAATGTTTCATTTTTAAAATTTTTAATATAAATAAAATTGAGTAGTACCATAATATAGTTAAATGACAAAAAATATTTTAATTACAGGTGGAGCTGGATATATAGGCTCAATGTTGTCACCATTTCTACTCCAAAAAGGATATAGTGTAACTGTTTTAGATAATTTTATGTTTAATCAAACAAGTATTAATCAGTTATGCATCAATAAAAATTTTCAAGTTATTAAAGATGATATAAGAAATTTTAATAGCATTAAAAAAATTATAAAAAATTTCGATGTTATAATTCCACTGGCAGCTTTAGTTGGAGCACCTCTTTGCAAACAACAACCAAAAAATGCACATGAGATTAATTTTTTATCAACAAAAAAAATTATTGATGAATTATCAAAAGATCAAATTGTTTTAATGCCGACAACAAACAGTGCATATGGCTCAGGAAATAAGGATAATTTTTGTGATGAAACAACTGAGCTTAAACCAATATCTGATTATGCAATCGATAAGGTTTATATAGAAAAAGAGCTAATGCAGAGGTCTAATTCTATTAGTTTTAGGTTGGCCACAGTTTTTGGAATGTCACCTAGAATGAGAATTGATTTATTGGTAAATGACTTTACTTATAGAGCTGTAAAAGATGGGTTTATCGTTCTTTTTGAAAGTCATTTTAAAAGAAATTATATTCATATTACAGACGTCTGTGAAATATTTGGTCATGCTTTATCAAATCTTGATAGCATGTTGGGGGAAATATACAATGTGGGAATTCCTGATGTAAATTTGAGTAAATTAGAATTATGCAAAGAAATAAAAAAACATGTTCCTAAATTTGTTTTTTTTGAAGAACAGTTTGCAAAGGATGAAGATCAAAGAAATTATATTGTTTCTAATGAAAAAATTTTAAAAACGGGTTTTAAACCAAAAATCTCTGTATCTGATGGAGTAAATGAATTGATCAAAGGTTATAAGATGCTTAATAACAATAAATTTTCAAATGTTTGATACAAAAAATAAAAATTAGATAAATTTAAATTAACTATAAGTAAATTTTTATGGAAACACAAAGAATAATTGATAACAAAAATAAATCTTTAAAAGATATTTTTTTTGAACTCCTTAATTCATTTGAGATAATTTTTTTCTTAGTGAAAAGAGATTTTGTAATAATGTATAAACAAACTGTTTTAGGGCCTGCTTGGTATCTGCTTCAGCCATTAATTACTTCGTTTGTATTTTTGATAATATTTAACAAATTTGCAAAAATACCAACCGATGGTATTCCACCTATATTATTTTATTTAATTGCTAATATTTGTTGGATATTTTTTTCTTCATCTTTTAGTTCTGTAAGTCTTACTTTAATTAATAATGCTGATATTTATAAAAAAGTATATTTTTGTAGATTAGCTCCACCAATTGCCAATATTATTTTTGGCTTTATAAAATTTCTATTTCAATTTATTTTAGTGTTGTTTGTATACGTTTGGTATTTATTTTCTGGTTTTGAACCACAAATTACAATTTCTTGCATATTTTTACCTTTATTTATTTTACATTTATCAATAATAATTTTTTCACTAGGCATATTTATTTGTTCCTTTGCGATTAAGTATAGAGATTTACTTATGATTACGAATTTTGGGATTCAAATGCTGATGTTTGCCACTCCTGTAATTTATTCATTTGGTTCAATTCCTGAAAAGTACAAGTTTTTTGGCTATATTAATCCACTAATACCAATTTTTGAAAATATCAGAAATAGCTTATTTGGTTTGCCATTGATAGATTTTAATTATTACTTATCGAGTATATTTGTGACCTTTATTTTGCTTTTTTTGGCTTTAAAAATATTTTTAAGATTTGAAAAGAACTTTGTTGATACCATTTAGAAAAAATGAGTCCTGTAATCGAAATTAATAATCTATGTAAAGAGTATAATCTAGGAGGTATAAATTATGAAACCTTGATTAAAGATTTGAAAGAATTTTATTTTAACTTATTAGGAAAAGATGACTTCTATCTCAAAAATGAGAACAAAATTCTTGCTTTGAACAATATTAATTTAAAAATTGAAAAAGGTAAAAAGATAGGACTTATTGGGAAAAATGGATCTGGCAAATCAACATTGCTTAAGATAATTTCTTCAATAACAGGACCAACAAGTGGATTGGTAAAAATCATTGGAAATGTTCAAAGTTTATTAGAAGTTGGTGTTGGTTTTCATCCTGAGTTGACTGGAAGAGAAAATATATACTTAAGTGGTTCAATCGTTGGAGTAAAAAAAGATATTATAGATACAAAAATAGACTCAATCATAGATTTTGCTAAAATTAGAGAACATATTGATACCCCGGTCAAAAGATACTCATCTGGCATGATAGTAAGACTTGGATTTGCCGTAACCACAACATTCGAAAGTGACATATTAATAATAGATGAGGTATTAGCAGTAGGAGATTTACACTTTAGAGAAAATTCGATAAAAAAAATGAAAGAACTTAGCAATGATAATTTAAAGACAATTATTTTTGTTAGTCATAACATGAATTTAGTAAAAGATTTTTGTGAACAAACAATTTTAATGGAAAATGGTAAGGTTGAATTTTTTGGATCAACAGAAATTGCTATAGAAAAATATAAAAACTCTTAATGAAAAAAATAATGATAACTGGCTGTGCGGGTTTCATAGGTTTTCATTTATCTCAATTTTATTTAAAAAAGAATTTTAAGATAGTAGGAATTGATAATATTAATAATTATTACGATCAAAAATTAAAAAAGGATAGAATTAAAATATTGAATAAACTTGGAAAAAAAAATTTTATTTTTTGTAAAAAAGATTTAAGAAATAAAAGTGCTTTGGAAAATATTTTTAAAAAATATAAGATAAAAGAAATTTTTCATTTAGCTGCACAGGCAGGTGTAAGACATTCGTTAAAAAAACCAGAAGACTATATTTCAAATAATATAAATGGTTATTTGAATATTCTTGAATTTTCCAGAAAATACAAAATAAAAAAAATTTTTTATGCAAGCACAAGTAGTGTTTATGGATTAAATAGGAGTAGTAATATCAGTGAGTTTTCTGACACTAATAAACCAATTCAATTTTATGCTGTAACAAAAAAAACTAATGAACTTATGTCTTATGCTTATAATAAATTATATAATTTAGATTTAGTTGGTTTAAGGTTTTTTACAATTTATGGTCCATGGGGGAGACCTGATATGGCCCTCTTTAAATTTACCAAAAATATTTTAGAACACAAAAAAATAGATGTTCATAATTTTGGCAAACATTCTAGAAATTTTACATATATAGATGATGCCATTCGAGCAATAGATGCTATATACAGAAATAATGATAAAAAATTTGATATTTACAATATTGCTAGTCCAAAATCTGTAGAATTAAAAGATTATATTAAAAAAATTGAAAATTGTTTAGGTATAAAGTCTATTCAAAATAAACTACCTCTTCAAAAGGGTGATGTTGAAAAAGTTTCAGCTAATATTTTTAAACTTAAAAAAATTTATAAAACTAAAAAAATCACAAATGTTGATATAGGTATCAAAAAATTTATAGATTGGTATAGAAAATATTACAATGTATAAGAAAAATAAAATTTGTGTGATAGGACAAGGTTATGTTGGTTTTCCTTTATCAGTAGCATTATCTAAATTTTTCAAGGTGACCGGGTATGATCATCAATCAAGTAAGATCAATTTTTTAAAAAATGGTATTGATAAAGAAAAAATTTTGAATAAAAAATTTTTAAATAAAAATCTAAGTTTTTCCAATAAAATAATTGATATTAAAAATCATAACATTTACATAATTGCAGTACCAACTCCAATAAGTCGAAATAAAATGCCTGACTTAAAAAATTTGATAAGTGCAACTAAACTTGTATCAAAATTAATTAATCCAGGTGATCAGATTGTTTACGAGTCAACAGTATATCCTGGTACAACTGAAGAAATATGTATTCCTATTATTGAAAAAAATAGTGGTCTAAAACTATCGACAAATAATAATAACAATAAAAAAAAAGTATTTGGATGCAGTTATTGTCCTGAAAGAGTTAATCCAGGAGATAAAAAAAGAACGATTGATAAAGTTGTAAAGGTAATTTCATCCTCTTCTAAAAAAGATTTAAATAAAATATTTAAAATTTACAAAAAAATTTCACCTGCTGGAATTTGTAAAGCAAAAAGTATAAAAATTGCAGAGTCTGCAAAAATAATTGAGAATGTTCAAAGAGACATAAACATTGCTTTAATTAATGAGTTTTATCTTTTGTTTAAAAAGATGAATTTAAATATAAGAGATATATTGGATGTAGCTTCCTCAAAGTGGAATTTTTTAAATTTTAAACCTGGTCTTGTGGGAGGACACTGTATTGGGGTTGACCCTTATTATTTAACTTATAAAGCAAAAAAATTAAAATATAAACCAAAGCTTTTATTAGCAGGTAGAAAAATTAATGACAGTATGTCAAATTTTATTTTCCAAGATTTATTAAATTTAAAAAATAATAAAAATAATAAAAATAATAAAAATAAAAACTTAAAAGCTTTGATAATTGGATATACTTTTAAATCAAATGTTTCAGATTTTAGAAATAGTAAAGTCGTTGAAATAATTGATAACTTTATAAAAAAAAAATTTTTAGTAAATATATATGACCCTAATATAAATTTGGATGATATAGACAATCATAAAAAAAATTTATTTGTGAAATCTTTAAAAGATAAATTCTCTAAATATGATATTATTTTGTATGCAGTTAATCATGATTTATTCAGAAACATAAATTTTAACTTTCTTAAGTCTAAATTGAAAAAAAATGGTTTTATTTATGATCTCACAGATCGTTTTGATAGAAATTTAGTTCTAGGGAGTCTTTAATTGAATAATAATCAAAAATTAAAGATAACTGTTTATATACCAAATCATAATTATGATTCTTATTTTAAAGAAGCAATTACTAGTGTTATAAATCAAACTTATAAAAACTGGGAATTATTTTTAATAATTGATGGTTATAATAAAAATTCGATTGAAATTGGTCAAAAATTTGTAAATCAATATCAGAATAAAATAAAATTATTCATAAATAAAAAAAAAATTGGATTAAGAGGTTGTGCAAATTTAGCTCTGAAAAATAGTACAGGAAATTTTTTTACTAGATTGGATGCAGATGATTTTTTTGTGAAAACTGCATTTAACGAGTATATAAAATTTTTCAGAAAAAATAAAAAAATTGATTTGGCGTATAGCGATTATTATTATGTTGATAATGCTAGTAAGGTAATAGAAAGAGACTTGAGCAACAAAATACTTAATAAAAAAACTTTATTAAATTTGCCTGCGCATGGTGCCTGCTCATTTGTAAAAACAAAAAAATTAAAAGCTGTTGGAGGTTATAATACGTCTTTCGATGCTCAAGATGGTTATGAGTTGTGGTTAAATCTATTAAAATCAAATTCTATTAGCAATATACAAAAGCCTCTTTTTTTCTATAGACAACACGATAAATCAATGAGCAGAAATGAAGCTAAAATTTTGGGAGCAAAACGTAAAATTAAAAGATTACATGTTTATAAAAAAAAATTATTAAAAAATAAGAAAATTTTAGTAATAGTGGGTGCAAGAAATAATAATAATATTCTTTTCAGAAAAATAAATAAAAAATTTTTAATTGATTATTCTTTAACTTCTATTAGGAAACTTAAGAATATCAGTAAAGTATTTATTAGCACAGATGATCAAAAAGTACTAAATTTTACAAAAAAAAAATATAAATTTGATGGATACAAAAGACCTGGAAATTTATCATTAGAATTTGTAACAATCGATAACATAATTTTTAATTCTCTAAAATTTTTAAAAAAAAACAAAAAATATAGTCCTGATATTGTTGTATTTGTAAATTCAAATACTCCCTGTATTAGAACTGAAAATATACAAGAAGTCATTGATAGTTTGGTTATTTTTAAATCTGACAGCGTAATAAGCGTCTATGAAGATTTAGATTTACATTTTAAACACAGTGAAAAAGGTTTAAAGAAAATTTATGATAGGATGCATCATCAATTAAGAATTTATAGAGATGCCTTATTTGTTGATAATAGATCAATCAGAGCATCATTAAAAAAAGTTATAAAAAAAAATAATATGTTAGGAAATAAAATAGGACATTGCTTAATGAGAAGAATGGAAAGTATTAATATTAAAAATAATTATGATTTTTGGTTGGCAAGTAAATATCTAAAAGAAAGAAAAAAATTTGAAAATATCTAAAATAAATTTTTATCCTTTAAAATCAGGCGTGGTTATTGTTGAAATTAATTCTGATAATGGTTTTACAGGAATAGGCCAATTTATTGGCAATTCATATAATTCACAAAAATATTATTTTGAAGAAAGATTAGAAAAAATTTTAATTAATAAAAAAATTGACGTAGAGAATATTTGGAATGAACTATATTGGAATGGTTTAGGAAAAAATGGTTGGTTACAAGTAATTTCAGCAGTAGATATAGCATTGTACGATTTAGTTTCTAAAAGTAAAAAACTGCCTTTATACAAATTTTTGAAATTTAAAAAAAAGAAAAATATTAAACTTTATTGGTCAATTGGCCATGGATTTAAGAAAACTATCAAAGAAATGCAATTAAAAATTGATATAGGATTAAAACTGGGTTTCAAAGCATTTAAAATAAGAATGGATTGGCATGAACTCAGACAAGATATTAATCTGAAAAAAGATTATCAAATGTTAAAAGCAGTCAGATCCATGCTTCCTAAAAATTTTTATTTAGGATTTGACGCTAATGCTGGTTACTCTGTAAAAGCTGCTATTAGACAAGGAAAAAAATTTGAGGATCTTGGTGGCATAGGGCATTTTGAAGAACCAATAGCCTCTAATAATTTATTTGGGTTAAGAGAAGTTGTGAAATCTTTGAAAATTCCTATTTCCTTTGGTGAGTATGAAAAATTAGCAGTTAGATTTAAAGAAGTTTTAGCTATCTCAAAACCAGACATAATTCAGCCAGATATTCTAAATATTGGAGGGATAACACAAATGATAAAACTATTTAAATTTTTAAAAAAAAATAAGACAAAGGTAATGCCACACTCACCTGATATTGGTGTACTAAGTTTTGCTAGTCTGCAATTAGCTGATAAATATGATAAAGATCTTCCACACGAGTTTTCCCCTGAATTATATAGTTATAATATTTTAGAACATGCAAAAATTTTTGAACAAGATATAATACCAAAAAATGGTGTTATAAATTTAGACAGAAATTCACCAGGCATAGGTTTATCAATTAATAAAAAAGAATTAAAAAAATTAATTATATGATTTTTATTGCTGAACTTGGATTAAATCATGATGGAAATTTTGATTTAATCTATGAAATGATTAAAGAGTCCAAATTAGCTGGAGCAGACATAGCTAAATTTCAATTTGGTTGGCGAGATAAACCAGGTGAAATTAATTGTATTGATGAAAAACAAGCTTTGCAAATAAAAAAGTGGTGTGATTATTTTGAAATTGAAATGATGGTTTCACCAATTACACCGTCTGGATATAATTTAGCTAAAGAGTTAAGTCTAAAAAAATGTAAGATTGCATCTAGGACTGTCGTGGATCATCCAGAACTATGTAAAGAAATAATTAATAATAATACTTACGAAAAAATATTTTGTTCTCTCGGTTTTTGGAATGAAAAAACTTTGCCTTTTAAAGATATTAACAATAATTTAAATTATCTTTTTTGTGTATCAAAATATCCAACATATCCTGATGAACTAAAAAATTTTCCTAAAAATTTTAATTCATCAAACTGCATAGGATATAGTGATCATACTCATGGAATTGCCACATGTCTTCTTGCTATTTCTAGAGGAGCTAAAGTAATAGAAAAACATTTTACTCTTAACAAAACTTCTCAGGTTATCAGAGATCATGTATTGAGCGCTACACCCGAAGAATTTAGAAATTTGGTAAATATTGGCAGAGAAATTTCAAAGTTATCTAATTTATAGATGAAAAAAGAACTTTGTTTATTTAGTGCTCCAAATGAATTTATTGATAAAAAACTTTTTAAGTTAAAAAAATTTAATTTTAGATTTAATGAAATCTGGAAAAAAAAAGATTTAAAAAAAAATGTAAAGATAACGGGTTGGATTGTAAATCCTGGTCAATCATTCAAAATTAACACAGAAATTTTATCTTATTTTCCAAATTTGAGGATATTGATAACCCCCTCTACTGGAACTAATCATATAGATTTAAATTGTTGTAAAAAAAAAAAAATAAAAGTTTTCTCATTATTAGATGATAGAAAAAATTTAAACCAGATACGCGCAAGTTCTGAATTTACTTTTTTATTAATTTTAAACTCTCTAAGAAGATTGGATAAAGCAATTAATGAAGTAGATAATAATAGGTGGAGACAAAATGAAAATTTGATGAGAGGGGACGAATTATACGGAAAATCAGTTGGCATAGTTGGTTTAGGAAGGATAGGATCTAATTTATCTAGGTGGCTTAAAATGTTTGGTGCTAAGGTCACTTATTGCGATATAAAAAAAAAAACAACTCAAATAAAAAAGAAATCTATTGATCATATTTTTTTAAACTCTTCAATTATATCTATATGTTGTTCATTAAATAAATATACTCATAATTTAATCAATTTATCAAAACTAAAACTACTTAAAAAAAATGCAATTTTAATTAATACTTCAAGAGGAGAAGTAATTAATGAAAAAGATTTAATTTATTTTTTGAGAAAAAGAAAAGATATATTTTTTAGCACAGATGTACTATCAGGTGAAATAAATGGAACAAACTTAAGATCTAAGCTAGTCAATTTACACAAGAAAAGAAGAGTTATTATTACTCCACATATTGCAGGTGCATCGAAAGAGTCTCAGACAAAGGCTGCACAAATATCATTGAATTTGTTAAAAAAGAATTTTAAATGAAAAAAATAAAAATATGCATATTGGGAACGGGTTTTGCATCAATTGCATATCTGCCAGCTTTAAATACAATTAGCCAAGTTAAGATTAACTCAATTTATGGCAGAAATTATAGTGTTTTAAAAAAGTTATCTAAAAAATATAAAATTCAAAATATATATACAGATATAAAAGATTTATTAGATAATTGTAATGATGATTTGTATTGCAATGTTTTGCCTCCTAAACAACAATTTGATTATTCAAAAGAGATATTAAGAAGAAAAAAAAAACCAATTTTATGTGAGAAGCCTTTTACATCATCATACAATAATGCAAAAAAACTTGGATCTCTTTTTTTAAAAAACAATGTAGATTGTTTTGTTAATTACCAGATGAGATTTCAACCTTTAAGATTTAAAATAAAAAAAATATTAGAAAAAAAACAACTTGGAAATATATTAAATGTTAATTTAAATTATGATTTTTCATCACGTTTATATAGCGATTTTAAATATAACTGGTGGTCAAATAAGAGTTTAGGAGGAGGGGTTTTAAATGCAATGGGATCTCACCAAATTGATTTGTTAGTCTGGTTATTTGGTAAAGCAGAAAAGGTTTTTGGTGTTCAAAATAATTATTTGAAATTTAGAAAAACAAAAAAAAATAAAAAATTAAAAGTTACAAGTGATGATATTTCTAAGTTTGTATTATTTTTTAAAAAATTTAATATAAATATTTCTATTTCAAGTGTTTCCATAGGTTGGAAAACGTCTTGTATGTCAATTTATGGTGATAAAGCCGCTTTATTTCTTGATGGAGAAAATAATTTAAGATTAATGAAAAAAACTAAATTTGATGAGCAGGAATATCCAAAAGTTATTGATTATTCAAAGCGAGATGAATTATTCAAACACAAATGGATAGATAATAGTATTTGGCGTGCATCTTTTTTTAGACAAATTAAAGAAATTATTACGTATTTAAAGAATAATAAAAAAAAGAAGTATCGTGGAGCTAATTTTAAAGATGCGATCTATGTGAGAAAAATTATACAAAAGATAGAGCAATCAAATAAAACTGGAAAAATATTAAAAATATGAAAAATATTAATGTCGCTATTATTGGTTTTGGTGTGATGGGTCGGAGATATTTTAATATATTAAAACAAATAAAAAATTTTAAAGTTTGTTATATTTTAGATAAAAAAAAAAATTTTTTAAAAAATCAAAAATTCAAAGATGATATAAATTTTTTTAATGATTATAGTAAGGTATTAAAGATAAAAAAAATTGATTTAGTTATAGTTTCAACAACTGCTAATGTGAGACATAAAATAATAATGTCGTGCATTAAAAATAAAATAAAATATATTTTAGCAGAAAAACCTTTGTGTAAATCACTTAAAGAAGCTAATGAAATATTAAGATTTAGTAAAAAAAAACATTCAAAAATTTCAATAAATTTTAGTAGGAGGTATTCTGCTACATATGAAAAAATTAAATATCATATTAAAAATAAGGAAATTGGAGATTTAAAGTCAATAACTATACAAATGGGTGGAGGTCAGTTTGGATCTAATGGATCTCATATGGTTGATTTAATTAGATTTTTGATGGGGGAAGAAGCATTAAGTGTGTCGGGATATTTAAGTAAACCAATTAATGAAAATTATAGGGGAAAAAATTTTTTTGATCCTGGAGCATTTTGTATGATTAAAACAAAAAATGGCATAAGAGCAATCATAGATATGCTTGACGATCATAGTTCGCCACCTACTATCAGTATACTTGGTTCTAAAGGTAGAATTTTTTTTGATGAACGCGAAAAATTTTATTCTCTTTATACAAGAGAGAAAAAATTTTTTAGTGAACCAGTTTCTAAGAGAATAAGTTTTAAACATAAAAAAATAAAATGTGCGAAGATAGATATTATAAAAGATACGAGGAAAAATATTATGAATTTAGTAAGTAAGGATAAAATAAAAAGTCAAATAAAAGATGGGTTTAAGAGTCTTGAAATAATATTAGCAACTCATCTTTCATATCAAAATAAAAACAGATTTATTAAAATTCCGATTACAAAAAAAAATTATTTAAAGACTTTTAAGTTTGCATAAAAAAATGAATATAGGAATTATTGGTAATAGTAGAATGGCAAAATTTCATTTAGAAGTTTTTAAAAAAATTCCAAAAGTAAATATTGCCTGTATAGCTTCGACCCCATCTGGATCTGAAGAGAGAAAAAAAACAGCTAAAAAATTTAAAATTTTTAGAGAATATTCTTCTTATAAAAAAATGTTGTCAGAAAATCCTAATTTAGATGCAGTAATTATAGCTAGTAGAATTGATTATAATTATGAGATTGCTAAATATTGTATTTCAAAAAAATTTAATAGTTTAATTGAAAAACCAATAGCACTTAATAAAAAAGATGCCTTAAATTTAATTAAATTAGCAAATAAAAATAAAGTAAAAGTATTTACTGGATTACAAAGAAGATTTTATTCCTCATCATTAAAGATTAAGAATATTCAAAAAAAATATAAATTAATATCAATATCTATAGAGGCTCCTGAGGATTTCACTGAAATATTAAAAAAGAAAAAATTCAAATTAAAAGTTTTAAAAAAATGGGTGCTAGGAAATGGAATTCATTGCATAGATCTTTTTAGATTTTTTAATGGAGATATTAGCAACGTAATTACAAGAGTTAAAAATTCAAGAGGTTATAGAAAAGATTATAATTCATTGATTGAATTTAAGAATAATACCATCGGAATTTATAAATCAAATTGGGAGTCAGGAGGAACTTGGACAGTAAAATTATATTTTAAAAAATTTTACATTTTGATGTCACCCTTAGAAAATTGTAAAATATATTATTATAGTGGAAAAGTTAAAGTTATAGGATTATCAAAATTAGATAAACTATATAAACCTGGACTTTATTTGCAAAATTATCATTTTTTAAAAAATTTAAAAAGTAAAACCAAATATTCAAATTATTTATCCGATATTAATGACGCAATTAAAACTTTTAAATTATGTAGCTTGATCGGAAATTATAAAAAATGAAAAATATAAATTTAAAAGACTTAAGTAGATATAAAAAAGTTTTTTTGATTAATTCAAAACATCCCTTCACAATTGAAAAATTAAATGAAGATTCATGTTTTATCTATATTAATAAAATAAAAGGTAATGCTCCTAATTCATACATGTTTTCTTGGTCTGAATTTAAACATGGATATTATAAAAGATGTAAGGTAAGTAAAGAAGCTTTTAAATTTAGCTCAAAACTTCTAAAAATATTACGAAAAGATAATTTATTTTTTTTTAAACTTTTACACTTCAAATATTCAAAAAATTTAATATCCCTCACATTTAAAAAATTTGTTTTAGAAAATATATATGAATATTTTTTTTTATTTTATTGTGCAAAAGAGCTTAAAAATAAAAAAAATATTGTTCATATAATAAACACATCCCAAAATTTTGATTTATTTGAAGATATATTTAAATTTTTTAAAGATGAGAAATTTAAGATTTTACAAAAAAAATTTTTATTATTTGATTTAAAGATTTTTTTTAAAAATATTTTATTAATATTTTTTTATCAATTTTTTGCCATTTTTTCATCTTCTAATATAATATTTAACAAACACAAAGTAAAATTTGCAGCAAGATATTTTAATACTGGGTTTAATTTAAATACTAATCCAAAGATAAATTGGATATTTAAAAACGTCAAAAAAAAAAATTATCAAATTATATGTGAGCAATTGCCTGATGATAATTTTGTTAAAAAATTAAAAAAAAGTAAAATGAATTTTAATGTTAATAGCAATATTAGGCCAATCAAAAGTTTAAATTTTAACTACATTCCAAAATATTTAATGAGTAGTTTATTTTTTATTTCAGTTGGGTTATCTTCACTTTTTAGAAATTTTTTAGTTATTGATTTTGCTCGACAATTAATTGTTAGCTCAATTAAGTGGGAAAAATTTACAGACATTTTATTGATTGATAAATATATAAGTTATAATAATTATAATTTTGATCATATTGTTAGAAATTTTTTTTTAAGAAAATATAATACTAAAACATTTCATTACAAACATACTTTTGCTGAAAATATTTATGAAAAACAAACTGATTATAATAATTACAACTATGCTTACGCATTTTATGATTATGAATTCCATTGGAGCATAATAAGTAAGCGAATGTCAATATTAGATAAATCACAATCAAAAAAATTTATAGTTAATGGGCCAATAAATGCTCAATATTTTGAAAAAAAAATTAAAAATCAAGATAATTTAATATGTTTTTTTACTTCTCAACTAGGAACCAGAGACTCTATTTGTAGTAAAGAAAATCACATAAAATTTTTGAACTTTATTAATAAATTTTCAGAAATTAAAAAATATAAAATAATTTTGAAACCAAAATATAGTGTTAAAAGAATTAAATATTTATATCCAGAAATATTTAAAATGATTGTTAAATTAAAAAAAAAAAAAAATATTAAAGTGATAGAAAATATAAATGCAGAAAAATTTATGTTTAAAGCTAGTAAAATAATTTCAATGCCATTTGCCAGTACTTCAATACAGGGTATATATAATGATATACCGTCTTATTACTTGGATTTAGATAAACAATTTAAAAATATTTTTTTTAAAAAGAATAAGATTTATTTTGTAAATGATGAAGATATTAAAAAAAAGTTAATTGAAAAGAAAAAAAAATCAAAATTAATTTTGAGAATTAAAAAAAAAATATTTAAAGAAACTTTAATCCAAAAAAAAATCCCAAATTTTTTTACATAGATTAAATATTAATTGTTAAAAATGTAAGGATCCTATAGAAGCTTTTTATAAAATTCATCAAAATTTAGACCTATTTTATTATTTTTTAATTTATTTTTTTTAATTTTATTTTTTCAAAAAGTTAAATTGTTTTTAAATATTCTAAAAAAATTAATATTAATACTACTCTTACTTTTAATATATTTATTAATATAGATGCTATATTTTTTTTTATTAATCTTCTTAAAAAAGATTTTATTTTTTTTTTTACTATCTATAGATAAAAGTTGACAACCTGTAATTTTTTTAAAATCTAGCATATGTTTATAAATTTGATTAATATTTTCAATTTCTTTGGTGGAAATTAGTAAAATTGGTTTATCAAATAAAATCGCGTACTGAAGCGCAGTAGAATTATGACCTATAACAAATTTACATTCTGCTATCATTCTATCAGTATTAAAATATTTAGTGTTAAGTTTGAATAAGTTTTTTTTTAAATTTCTTCTGTTTGATCCAGCAACTTGAATTTTTATTGTCGTACTATTCACATGATTTAAAAAAATATCTATTTTTTTTTCAAATTTTCTATTATCAAATTTTACACCGTCATTTTTAAGATCTTCATTATTTGATAAATCTTGATCAATATAAACTGCATATTTTTTTTTATGGATTTTTTTTTTAATATTTAGAAAATTATCATAATCTAGATTGTGAGCTTCAATGATTTTTTTTGCACCACTCTGTTTTGACAAAAATTTACCTTTGGTACCAGACGTAAACGCTAAATCTACTTTTGGAAGTATGAACCTATAAAAAATTTTATAAATAAATCGTGTTATTATGTTAGAAATAAATTTTAGATATTCGTTATTATTCAGATTATTTTTTAAAATATGAAAACGAGTATTCTGCACAGGTATTAATCCAACATCTAAAGTAATTCTTTTATATCCCAAAATAGAGAGAAATCTTAAAAAAATAATTTCTCTAATAGATCTGTTACTTAAATCTATATAACAACCTTTTTCATTATAAAAAATTAATCTTATGATAGATTTTATATTAATTTTTAATAGCCTTGAATTTATAAATTTATTTTTTACTTTAGATTTTTTATGAAAATTAATTATATGAAAATTTTTACTAATTTTGGCAATTTTATTTAAATAAAACCTTGAGATATTTCTTTCATCAATTGGTTGATTGAATATTATGATTATTTGCCTTTGTTTTGACATCTAAATATTTGATTTAATTGCTAAACTGTTTATATCATTTTTACTTAAGAAAATTATGAAAATTTGTGTTCAAGGACTAGGTTATGTTGGTGCATCTACTTCATTATTAATTTCAAATGTAAAAAAAAAAAATAAGCCTATTTTTTTTGTATATGGATTGGAATCTAATACCAAATTAGGTCAAAATCGTGTTAAATCATTTAAGAATTACAGTTTTCCTTTCAAAAGTAATGACAAGCAAATTCCAAAAATATTAAAAGAAATTAAGAAAAATAAGAACTTTGAAGCTACAACCGATAAATCTTCAATTTCAAAATCAGCCGTTATAATATGCTCAGTAAATTTTGATCTAAAAAAAAATTTAAAATCATTCAATGATAAAATTTTTAAAAGTGCTATTAATGATATAGCAAATTACGTTACCGAAAATAGTTTAATAATTATTCAATCAACTGTTCCTATCGGTTATACAAGAAGGATTATTTACTCAATTTTAGAAAAAAAATTAAAAAAGCGGAAAATAAATATCAATAAAATATATCTGGCTCACTCATATGAAAGGGTAACACCAGGAATGAATTACATAAACTCAATCATAAATTCTCATAGAGTTTATTCAGGTATGAATGAGATTTCAAAAAAAAAATGTAAGAGTTTTTTGAAAAAAATTGTTAACTTTAAAAATTTTCCTCTAACTGAATTAGAAAATACAGATGCTTCTGAACTATCAAAAATTTTGGAAAATTCATACAGATCGACGAATATAGCATTTATTGAAGAATGGAGAAGATTTTCAGAAATATTGGGTATTAACTTAGAAAAAATTATTAAAGCTATAAGGATGAGAAAAACACATTCAAACATAATGATGCCAGGTCTTGGTGTTGGTGGTTATTGTTTAACCAAAGATCCAATGTTTGGAGAGCTATCTTCAAAATTAATTTTTAAAAAAAATTTAAAATTTAAATTTTCAACTACATCTATTTATCAAAATGAACAAATGCTAAAAAATAATATAAAAAAAATAAGTAATATTCTTCAAAATAGCGAATTAAAAAACATAAATATAATAATTTTTGGCATGTCTTATAAAGAGGACGTAGGAGATTTAAGAAATTCTCCTTCATTAATACTTGCAAAATCTTTAAAATCTAAAGGGTATAATGTTTCATTTTATGATAATTTTGTAAATGAAAAAATTGATAAAATAAAAAAAATAAAAAAAATAAATGATTTAAGAAAATTTAATTTTATAATTTTTACAGTAAAACATAAAGATATTGAAAGAATAAGTTTTAAAAATATTAAAATAAAAAAAAATACAATTATTTATGATGCAAATTTAGTTCTAAACAACTCACAAATTAAAGTACTAGAAAATAGAACTTCAAATTTTTATAAAGTTGGAACAAATTAATGAAAAAAAAGGTTTTAATTATTGGTGGAGCAGGTTTTTTTGGTTTTCACTTATGCAAAAAATTATTAGAAAAAAATTTTAAGGTGGATATTATTGATAATTTCAGTAAAAAAAATTCTCAAGATAGATATTTTTTAAAAATCTTAAAAGATAAGAATTGTAAATTTTATAAACAAGATTTTACTAAAATAATAGACATAAAAAAATTCAAAAAAAATTATTCATTTATTTTTAATTTTGCAGCAATTTTAGGTGTAAAAAAAGTAATTGATAACCCTTTTGATGTTTTGAAAGATAACATTTTGATACATATAAACAGTTTAGAGATATTAAAAATTAACAAAAATTCTCATTTTTTTTTTACATCTACAAGTGAAGTATATGCTGGGAGTTTAATTCACAATTTTTTAAGATTTCCTACTAAAGAAGATAATATATTAGCTCTAGATAAATTAAACAATAAAAGATCAGTTTATATGCTTTCAAAAATATATTGTGAGAGCATGTGCAATCATTTTAGTGAAAAAATTACAATTTTAAGACCTCATAATATTTATGGACCTAGAATGGGGAATTCGCATGTTATACCAGAATTAATTCAAAAAATTTTAAATAATAGTTTGACTGAAAAAGCTTATTCACCTGATCATAAAAGAACATTTTGTTATATAGATGATTTTATAAATTTTATATTACATTTAATGAATTCAAAAAGTAAAAAAAAATATGATACTTTCAATATTGGAAATCCGTATGAAGAAATTAGTATAAAGGATTTATTTAATAAATTAACAAAAATTATGAGAACTAAAAAAAAATTTTTATGGCTTAATGATCGTCATCATTCGCCTAAAAGAAGAAAACCCTCAATTACAAAAATTCAAAAACTCACAAGATATAAACCATATCATAATTTAAATATTGGATTGCAAAAAACAATTGAATGGTATTTGAAGCATGTCTAAATTCATTCAAAATCATCCTCCATTTCTAGGTAGAGAGGAAAAAAAATTTATACAACTTTGTATAAAAAAAAATCAAATAGCTACTTATGGAGAGTATATATCGAAATTTGAAAATAAAATATTAAATATAACCAAGTCAAGTTATGGTACATCAGTCATTAATGGAACCTCAGCAATACATCTTGCCTTAATATCGTTAGGAGTTGGATTTGATGATGAGGTTATGGTGCCATCATTTACTTTTATAGGAACATGTAATCCTGTATTACATGTAAAGGCATCCCCAATATTTTTTGATGTAGATAAATATCACAATATTAATCAAGAACAGGTGGTTGATTTTTTGATGAAAAATACAGTTCAAAAGGGCAAATATTGTATTAATAAACTGACAAAAAAAAAAATAAAAGCAATTATAATTGTGCACATGTGGGGCAACGCTGCTGAATTAAGAAACATTTTATCTTTATGTAAAAAAAAGAATATAAAAGTAATAGAAGATGCGGCTGAAAGTTTAGGAACAACTTATAACTCTGGTGTCTATAAAAACAGACATGTGGGCACAATAGGAGACATAGGTTGTATATCATTTAATTCAAATAAAATAATTACTAGTGCTGGTGGTGGAATGGTTGTGTCAAACTCAAAAAAATTAATTCAAATTATAAAATATTTGAAAAATCAAGGAAGAGGGTCAAATAAAAAGTATGAACATAATTTTATTGGTTATAACTATAATTTATCAAATATTCATTCAGCAATTGGTTATGCTCAAATAAAAAAAATAAAAGAAAAAAAACAATTTAAAAAAAAATTATATATAAGCTACTGTAAATTATTTAAAAATAACAAAAACTTTAAAATTTTAAATACACCAAATTATTCGTACAACAATCATTGGATGAATATTTTAAAGATAATAAATAAAAAAATTAAAATAAAAACAATGATAGATTTTTTCAAAAAAAATAATATTGAACTAAGAGAGGTTTGGAAACCCTGTCACTTACAAAAAAATCACAGATATTTTCAAAAGCTAAAATTAAAAAATACAATAGAAATATATAATAAATGTATTTGCTTACCCTCAGGTTATAATATGAACAAAAATAATTTTATAAAACTTAAAAAAATTTTTACTAAATATGAAAATATGCTTAATTATAAATAAAGAGAGAACTCATAGTAAAAAAATTATTAATTTTGTTAAAAAAAAATTTAATGACATTACGATAATTGACGTCTCGTTTTCAAAAAAAAAATTGACAAAAATTTATAATAAAAAATTTGACTATGTTATTTCTTATTTGTGTCCATTTAAAATAGATGAGAAATTTTTAAAAAAAACAAAACTTTATAATATTAATTTTCACCCAGGTCCCCCCAAGTACCCAGGTTTTGGGTGTTATAATTATGCTATATTTAATCAAGATAAACAATATTCATGCGTGGCACATCTGATGAATAACAAAATTGATAATGGAATTATATTTCATGAGGAAAAATTCATTTTAAAAAAAAAAATTTCATTAGAAGATTTAATTAAACAATCTAATAAAGTTCTGTGTAAACTAGCTTTAAATGTACTAAAAAAAATTTCTTCAAATAAACTTCAAATTAAAAAAATAGCTAATTGGAGTAAAAAAAAGTATACAAAAAATTTTTTAAATAACAAGATTTCGACATTAAATTTTAAAGTGAATCAAAAATTATTTAATAGGTTTTTAAGGGCAACAATAAATTTGAAACTTGGATATCCCTTAGTTAAAATTAATGGTCATAAGTTTAGATATGAAAAAAATTAAAATTATTCTTGAGGCTGGTGTAAATCATAATGGTTCTTTAGTAAGAGCAAAAAAAATGATTAAAATTGCAAAAAAAGTAGGTGCAGATTATGTAAAATTTCAGTCTTTTATTACTGATGAGTTAGTTTTGGAAAATGCAAAATTGGCAAATTATCAAAAGAAAAATTTAAGAAGAAAAATAACTCAGTATCATATGTTAAAAAAACTTGAAATTTCAAAAAAAACAACAAAATCTCTGATTAATTATTGTAAAAAAAATAAAATAAAATTTTTATCATCTGTTTTTGGTATAAAGAGTTTTAATATTTTACATGCCTTAAACGTAAATGAAATAAAAATTCCATCAGGAGAAATAAACAATATACCATTGCTAGATCACATATCGAATTATAAAAAAAAAATTATCCTTTCAACAGGAATGGCAAATTTGGATGAAGTTGAAATTGCAATTAAAACTTTAACCAAAAAAAAAATATCTATAAAAGATATAACAATTTTACATTGTAACACTGATTATCCTACAAAACTAAATGACGTGAATTTAAAAGCAATGACTGAAATGGGAAAAAAATTTAATGTTAGATATGGGTATTCAGATCATACTAACTCACAGTTAGTGCCAATAGTAGCTGCTACACTGGGCGCAACAATTATTGAAAAACATTTCACTTTATCTAAAAAATTGTCAGGACCAGACCATAAAGCAAGCATGAATATTCAAGAAACAAATCAAATGTTAAAAAATTTAGAGAACACAATTATAATTCTTGGAAAAAGTAAAAAAGAAGTAACCGCAAGTGAGAAAAAAAATATAAAAATAGTAAGAAAATCTGTTTATGCAAGTAAATTTATTTCAAAAGGTGATTATTTTAGTTTGGATAATTTAAAAATTTGTAGACCAGGATTAGGAAAGCCACCAGCTTATTTATTTAAAATAATTGGTAAAAAATCATCAAAAAATTATAAAAGAAACCAATTAATTTAATGAAAAAAAATATAATACTTATAACAGTAAATAGATCTGATTATGGAATCCAGAAAAAATTAATCAAACTTTTATCAATAGATAAAAGTATCAATTTCAAGCTTGTTGTGACAGGCACACATTTAGATAAAAAGTACGGATATACCATAAAAGAAATCAATAATGATAAAATTAAAGTAGATAAAAAAATCAAAAATAGATCCTCTTATTATAATGAAAATGAAGTTATTAAAATTATAAGTAAAAATAACTTAGAATTTTTTAATTACTATAAGAAAATTAAACCTGATTTAATAATTGTACTTGGAGATAGATATGAACTGTTATCAGCAGTTATTCCTACAATTTTGCTAAATATACCAGTTGCACATATTCATGGAGGAGAAAAAACATTAGGTTCTTTTGATGATACAATTAGAAACATGATAACAGAAGTTGCATCATTACATTTTACATGTCATGATATTTATAAAAAAAGAGTTGCTGAGATAAAAAATTCAAAAAAAAATATTTATAATTATGGATCATTATCAGTCGAAAATATCAAAGATTATTCTTTTGAATCGAAAAAATATTTAGAAAAAAAATTTCAATTAAAATTTGTTAAAATTAATATTTTAATTACCTATCATCCAGAAACTAGAAACAACTCTAATAATGAAGAAAATTTTCTACAATTGTTAAAGGCAATAAAAAAATTTAAGAAAATAAATTTTTTTTTTACATTACCATCACCAGATCCTGGAAATAAAAAAATAATTAATTTAATTATGAATTTCTGCAAAATAAATAAAAATTGTTTTTTTGTTTATTCTTTTGGTAAAAAATCTTATTTTTCAATTTTAAATCATATTGATGGAGTAATTGGAAATTCATCAAGTGGAATTTTAGAAGTGCCGTCTTTTAAAATTCCAACTCTTAATATTGGTGATAGACAATTTGGCAGAATTCAAGCGGTAAGTATTTTAAATTGTGAAAATAATCACAAAAAAATTGAAAAAAATATTAACAAAATTTTAAATAAAAATTTCAAAAAAAAAATTAAAAAAACTAAAAATATTTTTTACAAAAAACATACTGCTAAAAATACAATTTCAAAAATAAAAAAATTTATAAATGTCAGCTAAACCAACTAAAAGAATTATAGCTAAGTTAGATATTAAAAATGGTCAATTGGTAAAGGGTATAAATTTAGAGGGTCTTAGAATATTAGGAGATCCTTACGAATTTACAAAATTGTATTCAACTTATGGAATAGATGAAATCTTTTACCAAGATAATGTTGCAGCTTTATACGGAACTAATAACTTATCTATTCATATTAAAAATACATCTAAAGATATAAGAGTTCCATTATCTGTTGGTGGAGGAATAAGATCTATTAAAGACATTGAAAATGTTTTGTTATCAGGAGCTGACAAAGTATGTATAAATAGTGCAGTAATTAATGATGCTAAATTTCTTAAAAGTGCTGTAAAAGAGTTTGGTTCAGCAAATATTTCTGTATTAATTGAATCGATTAAAATAAAGAATAAATATTATATATCTTATTTGAATGGTAGAGAGTTAGTTCAAATTGATCCTATAACTTGGTCTAAAAAAATTGAAGACGAAGGAGCTGGTGAAGTTGTTTTGACGTCAGTAAATAATGAAGGTTTAATGAATGGATTTGATAATAACTTATCAAACAGAATTCAAAAAGAAATAAAAATTCCTGTTATAGTTCATGGAGGTGCTGGCAGTTTCAAAGATATCTATAAAGTATTAAAATTAAAGAATATACATGGGGTGATGATTGCAGGAATGTTCCATTACCATTATCTCAACTTTACTTCTTTAAACTGTAAAAAAAAAATTGGCAACACAGAATTTTTAAAAAATTTTAAAAAAAAAAAGGTAAAAAAAAATTATATCTTTAAGTTAAAAAAATATTTGAAAGAAAAAAATATTAATGTCAGATTATAAAAATATTTCTGTTGGTATTATTAATCTTAAACTTAATAATATATTTAGCATTATAAGTTGTATTAAAGAAATTGGTTATAAAGTTGAAATCATTGAAAATAAAAAAAAAATTAAAAATGATTTAATTATATTGCCTGGTGTTGGTTCTTTTCCAAAAGCAATGAAATTTTTAATTAAAACTGGTCTAGATAAAAGTATTTTAGAATTTTCAAAAACCAAAAAACCCCTGATAGGTATTTGTCTTGGCATGCAGTTATTATTTGATAAGAGTGAGGAATTTAAAAAGGTAAAAGGATTATCTTTGGTTGAAGGTGAAGTTAAAAAAATACCACAAAAAAAAACAATTGTCCCTAATATTGGTTGGCAAAAAATAAATTTAAAAAAAAATGATAAACTTATTTCGAATAACTTAGAAAAAAATTTTTTTTATTTTATTCATAGCTATTATTGCCTACCAAAAAAAAAAAATAAAATTTTAAGTCTGACAAAAATAAATAAATTTGAATTTTGTAGTTCTATTAGACAAGATAATATTTATGGTATGCAGTTTCATCCTGAAAAAAGTTCTAAAAGTGGAATTAAATTATTCAGTAATTTTAGAAAGATTTTATGAAAGCTTTGTTTGGATTACCTAAAAAAGTATTGTTTTGTAAAAAAAGTTTAATTTCAAATCAAAGACCATCATCATCTATAGAATTTAAACATACTTTTAAATCAAAAAAAAAAACCTTAAATATAGATAAAAATGGTTTAAGTGATAGCTGGAAATATTCGAGGCAAAAGCTAAAAATTAATTTTAAAGATAGAGAAAAAAAATTACTTAAATTACTTGAGAAACATCGTGGTAAGCATGGTGAGTTTGATTGTATTGTTCCTGGTAGTGGTGGCAAAGATAGTTGTTATGCATCACATATACTAAAATATAAATACGGAATGAATCCACTCACAGTAACTTGGCCTCCAATTATGTATACTGATTATGGTTATAAAAATTTTAAAAATTGGTTGAAATCTGGAAACCATAAAAATATTGCTGCAAAAAGATCAGAAAAGGCAATGAAAATATTAACCAGATTATCTATTTTAAATCTTTTGCATCCATTTCAAACATTCATGCTTGGTCAAAAAATATTTGCTGTTAAGACGGCAATTAAGTACAAAATTCCTTTGGTATTTTTTGGTGAAAATGAAGCAGAACATGGAAATGCTTTAGCTGATAACTACAGTTCTTTAAGAGAAAAATCATATTATAGTTACAAAAATATTGACAACATATATTTAGGAGGGGTCAGTATTAAAAAATTAAGAAATGATTATAATTTTAAATATGATGAACTAGAACCTTTTCTACCTATTTCTACAGATCAACTTACTGAAAATCTAGAAGTTCATTATTTGGGATATTATTTAAAATGGACTCCGCAAGAATGTTATTATTATTCAGTCGAAAATTGTGGATTTAGACCAAGGCCATTTAGAACTCAAGGAACATACAGTAAGTATAACAGTATAGATGATAAAATTGATGATCTTCATTATTTCACAACTTTTATAAAATTTGGTATTGGTAGAGCCACATATGATGTATCTCAAGAAATAAGAAACAATCATTTATCAGTTGAAGAGGGAAAAAAACTTATAAAGAAATATGACGGTGAATTTCCAGATATATATTTTGATGATATAATGAAATATTTAGGAATAAAAAAAAATATTTTTTTTAAAACTTTAGATAAATTTAGATCTCCCCATTTATGGAAAAAACAAGGAAAAGTTTGGAGACTAAGACATACGGTAAACAAAGACGGAACTGATGATTAATCAAAAATTAATAATCAATGAAGATGAAAAAATTTTGAAATGTTTATCAAAACTGAATGATGCAGATATTAAATGTTTAATTGTTGTTGATAAAAAAAAAATAGTCAAAGGTACTTTAACTGATGGAGATATAAGAAGAGCTATTTTAAGAAATGTAGATACAAATTCATCTATAAAGAAAATTTATAATAAAGATTTTAAATTTTTTTTTGAAAATAACTTTAATGAAAAAAAAATAAGGTCTATTTTAGAAAATAAAGAAAATCACATAGAAATAATTCCAATTTTAAAAAAAAATAAAAGATTAAAAAAAATATTTTTTTTAAATAATTTTTTAAAAGATAATGAAATTTCAGGGAAAGAAGTTAAAGATATAAAAGTAGTTATAATGGCGGGTGGATTAGGTACAAGATTATATCCTTTAACAAAAAAAATCCCAAAAGCCTTAGTTAAATTTAAAACAGAAACTTTTTTAAAGATAATTTTAGAAAATTTTTTCATTCAAGGATTTAAAAATTTTGGAATTACACTTTTTCATAAAAAAGAAATGATCAAATCTTATTTGAATAAGATTAAAAGATACGAGATAGAGTATTTTATTGAGAAAAAACCTCTTGGAACTGCAGGTGGTTTATATTTTTTAAAAAGAAATAAAGAAAAATATATTATATTAACTAATTGTGATAATTTTTACAAAATAAATTATTTAGATTTATTCAAATACCATAAAAAATATAAATACGATTTTACAATAGTAGCATCAAAAAAAACTCTAAAACTTCCTTATGGAATTTGCAAAATGATAAATGAAAAATTTATAGGTATTGTAGAAAAACCTGAATATTCAAATTTTGTAAATTCTGGATTGTATGTAATGAATAGAAAGGTTTTAGATTTATTAGAGAAAAAAAAAATAGATATGGATCAATTAATTGGGATGGTTGAAAGAAGAAAAATGAAGATAGGAGTTTATCCAATTGATGAAAAATCATGGATTGATGTTGGTACTTTATCATCATTTAATTCAGAATTAAAAAAATTTATTTAATGAAAATTTTAATAATTATTCCAGCCAGAAAAGGTTCTGTTAGATTAAGAAAAAAAAATAAAAGAATCTTTAATAAAAAACCTTTGATAGAACACAGTATAAATTTTGCAAAAAAATTAAAAATTACCCCTTATATACTAGTTAGCACTAACGATGATGATATATTAAACATCGGAAAAAAATCTAGAGTTTTGGTTCCATGGAAAAGACCTGAAAATATCTCAAAAAAAAATTCAAAATCAATTAGTTTCACAATGCATGCAATTAAATGGTTTGAAAAAAATTACGGTAAGTTGGATACTGTAATCTTAATGCAACCAACCTCGCCTTTTCGTTCAGTGAAAACTTTCAAAAAAATGTTTAAAAAATTTCTAAAAAAAAAGAAATCAATTGTGACTGTTTCCAATAATCTTAAAAAGCAAAAGAAAACATTATATTCTGACAAAAATTTTACAAGAATTGAAAACAAAAATAAAAAAAACTTTATACCAGTTCAGATTAACGGAAATTTATATATAAACTCTGTTGTAAATCTTAAAAAGTACAGAAACTTTATAAATAAGGAATCAATACCTTTTTTAATTGAGAATAAAAAAGAAATTACTGATATTGATACAATCTCAGATTGGAAAAGAGCAATAAGATTAAATGACAACAAGTAAAAAAATTATAGGATTAATTCCAAGTAGACTAGAGTCTAAAAGATTAAAACATAAGCCATTGTTAATTTTGGATGGGTTACCGCTAATAGTTCACACTTACAAAAGATCAATGCTTTCTCAAAAGATTGACGAAGTCTATGTTTGTACGGATAGTAATAAAATAATTAAAGTGCTAAAAAAATATGGTTGTAGATTTATTAAAACTAAAAAAAATTTTAATAACGGCACCGAGAGAATAGCATCTGTTAGAAAATCTTTCAAAAAAGTCGAGCTATTTATCGATATACAAGGCGATGAACCCTTAGTTAGGCCTAATGATATTGACGACGTTATCACTTTTCATAGAAAAAATAAGAAATTTGATATTGTTGTTCCCTGTATCGAAACTAAAAAAACTAACACAAAAAATATCGTAAAAATAATTAAAAATAATAATAAGGTTATTTATATGACAAGACTAGATGCACCTTGTGATTTTAATAA
>CESP01121270.1_pt1 | contig 26614 bp, 17 predicted proteins | sample 531211 | NCBI WGS metagenome assembly CESP01 (sample SAMEA2622074, study PRJEB7988) | marine metagenome | biome: marine biome (ENVO:00000447); feature: surface water layer (ENVO:00002042); material: "saline water (ENVO:00002010), including plankton (ENVO:xxxxxxxx)" | depth 5 m | reverse complement strand
AAAATATCCTGAACCGATTTTTTAAAAGTAGATTCGAACAATTGATGGGCGGATGCACTCAATGAAAAGTTCTCTGAATAAAGGTAGGCCCCAAAACTGGCATCAGGAACCATTTTAGAATAGCTACCTTGAAATTCAGGATCTGGATTGTGAAAAATTAAATCATCTTGTTTAAGATTGTGCTGCGTAATCAGACCGCTCAGCCCTAAAGATAAGCGTGTTACATCATCTTCATCCAGTTGCATATGATAAGCAAAAGATAATGTTACCCCTATTTGACTGTAAGGGCCTGTTTCATCTTGCATAACAATCGCGCCAATTCCAATAGATTCATATGCTACGGGCATATGATAAGATAAAGTGTTAGTTTTTGGAGCAATTTTGCCTAAACCAGACCATTGTGTGCGTGAATTAATTTGTAATGGAAAATAGGGCTTTGAACCAGCAATAGCTGGATTAAGAACAAAATCATTAGTAATGTATTGACTGTACATAGGAAGTTGCTGGGCCTTTGTTAAAGCTGAAAAACAAACTAATATTATAATGAAATTCTTTTTCATTAATTTTCTATTAACGAACAATTGTTACTGTTCCTGTAACGGGCTGCTGATCATTATTTAAAGTAATTACATAATAATAAGTAGCCGATGGTAACGGATTGTTTTCATACATGCCCTGCCATGCTCCTTGCCAAGCATTCAAGTACTTTTTAGTTGAATAAACCCTATCTCCCCAGCGATTAAACACTTCTACTAAAGCGTCAGGGTACAATTCAATATTATCAATATGCCAATAATCATTGTTTTGGTCACCATTTGGAGAAAATGCAGAATAGGCTGTAATACAGCTTTGATTGTTTGAAGGCACCTCTACCTCTTGGTAATATTTGCAACCGTTATTATCCGTGACTGTCACTCCATAAAGGCCTGATTGTAAATCAGAATTTAAAGCTTCTTCAGAATAGTTTGACCAATTATAGTTATATGGTTCATAGCCACCCATTGGGAACACCTCAACACTACCATCATTGTTGTCAACACAAGATACCGTTTGAGTTGAAAAATCTAATTGGACAATACTAATGGGATCAATAGTAACCTCTACATCTTGTTGACAATTGTTATAATCAGTTACTTGAACAGAATAAGTTCCTGGATTTTGTATATATATCAATTCAGAGGTTTCGTTAGTGCTCCATAAGTAGTCATATGGCGTAAGCCCACCTGAGGCGAAAACTAAAGCAGTAGAAATAGGATTGTCTGGGCACAATTGAGTGTGTTCAATAAAAATATTTAATGAGTCTGGCTCAATAATACTTGCAGATTCTGTTAGCACACATCCAAATTGGTCTGTGATTGTAACAGTGTAGTCTCCTGCCAATAGACCTACGGCGGTATTTGTAATTTGAGCGTTGCTATCGTCCCACAAAACAGAATAAATTGATGATGGGTTAGGGTTGTTTAATGTAGCTGTTATCTCCCCATTTTCATCACCATTACAAAGTATTGGATTTACAATTAGTGAAATATTTGGCTCAGTGATCACAAAATCTATAGTTTCCTGACAATTTAACGCATCAGTTATTATTACAGAATAAGTACCGGAAAGAAGCTGATCAATCGAGTTTGTTGACGCTCCTGTTGACCAAGTAATATTATAATTTGGTGTACCTCCATTTGGATTTACTATTGCCGAGCCAAAATCATCATCACAGCCCGAATTAATAAAGGATAAGTTTGCGTCAAGTTGATTAGGTTGAGTAATGGGTAAAACAACAACAGGCGAAGTACAATTATTTATATCGCTAACAACAACATTGTATGTGTTAACGGCTAGTCCATCAACAACGAACGATTCTTGATTGGTGGAGTTATACAAAGCATCAACAAAATAGCTGTAAGCACCAGTTCCTCCAGAGGCGGTAATAATCACTTCTCCATCAGAGCCGCCAAAACAACTCACATTAGAAACGAGGTTAATATCAGAAATTAATAATTCATTTGGCTGAATAACCTCGAAAAGCTCAGGCGGAGATATGCAACCATTATTATCAATGAGCTGTAAAGTTTGCAGTCCAGCAGATAAATTAGTTATTAGGTTGTTGGCTGCTAATGGGTAAATTGTTGGGTCAGTTACAAAACTATAATTGTATGGTGGTGTTCCTCCAGAAGCATTTACGATTAAAGTAGCATCAGAATCTCCAAAGCAGCTAATTTGTGAACCGTTATAGTCAGAAGATACTGAAGTTGAAACAATATTTACTGATTGAGGTTGACTGAGATTATAAACTTCGCTATAAATGCAGTTGTTATCATCAATTACTGTAAATTCATAGAAATTTGCAGAAAGGTTTGAGAAAATACCTGTTGCTTGTGTTGTTATTCCACCATCAATAGAGTAGACATAACTACCAACCCCATCAATGGCTTGTACACTAACTTCTCCATCACTAAACCCGTTACATGAAATTGGAGATGTAGTTATTATGTCAACAAAATAAAGAGGAGTAGGTGAGCTTAACTCCAAATCCTGGGGTGAGGATTCGCACAAATTACTATCTATTGCTACAACCGAATAAGCTCCTTCTCCCAAGTCACTAATATCAAGTATGCCAGTGGAGGAGTATGGAAAAGTTAGCCCTCCATCAATACTATATGAATATTCTCCGCCTGTTCCACCATTAGTACTGACTTGAATGATTCCGTCCGTTGCATTTTGACAACTAATGCTAAAACCAGAATAATTAGAATTTATACTAGCGGTCAGATTCAAATCGATTGGGTTTGGAACTAAAGCATTAAGTTGAACTAGACAATTGTTTGCGTCCGATAATTCTACAAACGGTGTTCCGGAACAAACGTTTTGCACAACATTGTTATTACCATTATTTAAACCATCAACATTGTAGGTATAAGGTAATGCTCCACCTGAGGCTTGTATGTCTATAATAGCATCACATATTGAGTTACAACTAGCCTGTTGAACAAGATTCACTCCATCAATTGTTAGATCCAACGGATTCATAATTTCAATATCAACTGGTAAAGAGGTACAACCTTGTGCATCTGTGGCAACAAATGTATAGGTATCAGCAGCTAAACCGGTTAATGGATTCACAAATATATCTGTTAAGGTGGGGTTGCTAGAACTATAATACTGATAAGTATAAAAAGCATTGTTTCCACCTAAAGATGATATAGTAATTTCGCCATCAGCACTATTTACACAACTGATATCATAACCATTATAATCAGATGTGATTTGAGGATTGACAAAAACAGTATCTGAACTAACAACCGAAGTTTGTAATTGTTCATATACAAAGTTTGGTGCTAAGGCGGCATCTCTTGCCCAAACGTTATAGTCTCCAACAGCTAGATTGTTATAACTGAGGTTCGTTGACCAAGGGCCAGCTAAGCCATTAATTGAATATTCTGTAGTTACTGGAGCTGTTACATAAGGATAGATTTGGATTTGGCCGTCAGAACTATCAAAACAACTGGTATTAGTAGATTGAATACTATCAACATAGCCAACGACTACTAAAGTATAGTCTTCTACCTCTCCGTACTGAAAATTATTTTCGGACCAATTAAAGGCGCTTGCTTGCCATAAAGCGGTAAAAACTCCCACTCTATTATAAACAATTCGCATTTTAATTGCACCTAAAGCCGCATAGTTAGGTATAGTTATAGTTGTGTTAAAAATCGGATTATTAACATCATAAAATGGAGAAGTATATACTAATTCTGAAGTCTCGAAATTACCACTGGCATCATAGTCAATATAAACCTTTATTGATCGATTAGCATCAAATATTAAGGGGGTTGAACCACAAAAACCACCCTCAACCTCAAGATTATATGTTTCATTTCTTAATACTCCAGTAAAATATTCATATCCTTCAACATTACCGTCACCAATACTAGTATTTCCTATTGTATAATCACTATAACCAGTACATGGAAACAGGTCTGTACCAATAGGAGGATTCATGATGTCGGTTGCATCAAATGGTAACCCACCAAAGTAAACTCTTGAAATCACTTCGTATTGTGAATTAGTAGCTCCTTGAGAAAAGACTTCTAAACCTAGAATTAATAAAATAAAAAATGAAATTTGTTTAAACATATTAATTGAACAATACACAATACACAAATTTAACGAATTATTAATAATGTTGTTAATATTTATTGGTATTATGAATGACAAAACCACAATATATCAATTGTGGTTTTGTTGAGGTTTCGAGCGGATTCGAACCGCTGTAGATGGTTTTGCAGACCACTGCCTAGCCACTCGGCCACGAAACCAAAGGATGTCAAATCTAATAATTTTTTTAAAAATCTATGCCTTTTATTCGTTTGTCTTTTACGACAACCTCTCTCACGTCTCCATTTATAGGTGGGTTTTGTTTAGCAACACTGACCTCTACGTTTGAAATATTAGGATATTTTTCTATGATTTTTGCTAGAATACGGGTCACTACATGCTCAAGCAGTTTACTAGGCCTTGCCATTTCTTTCTTGACAATAGTGTTTATAGATACATAATCTACCGTATGTTGTAATTTATCGCTAACTGAAGATTTTTTAATGTCAAAATCTACCACAACATTGACTTCGTAGTCTGATCCTATTTTAGTCTCCTCGGGTAAACACCCGTGGTAAGCGTAAGCTCTAATACCTAATGCTGAAATCGTTGCCATACTAGGATAAGGTGTCTATTGCTGTTTTTATTCTTCGGATAACCTCATCTTTTCCCAACAAAGAGGAAATAGAAAACATGGAAGGGCCCACCCCTAAGCCGGTTACAGAAAGTCGAAATGTTGGTAATACCATACCTAAACTCCATTGATTCTTTTCAAGGTGAGATTTGAATTGGGCTTCTATCTTTTCAGCACTAAAATCCGACATAGAGGAAAATAAGTCAATAATTGAATTTAAAACCTCAGGCGTATTGTCTTTCCATTTTTTACGCCTTGTTTTTTCATTGTAATCAGATGGCGGCTGAAAGAAAAACTGACTAGACTGCCAGATATCCTTAATAAAGGTAGCACGTTCCTTCATTAGTTCACAAACCTCAGCAAGATAGTTAGAGTCTATAGCTTTAGCCTCATTTATAGATTCTGATAATAGTGATACTAGAGTTGTACCGTCTTTTTTTCTTAAATATTGTTGGTTGAACCATTTAGTTTTATCAAAATCAAACTTAGCGCCAGCTTTACCTACCCTATCCAAAGAAAAGGTTTGTATTAATTCATCCATACTAAAAATTTCTTGAGAAGTCCCTGGGTTCCAACCTAGAAAAGCCAACATATTTGTAAAGGCTTCAGGGAAATAGCCCTCCTCTCGATAACCTGAAGAAAGCTCCGTAGTTTCAGGATTAGTCCATTGAATTGGAAAAACGGGAAAGCCAAGTCTATCGCCATCACGCTTACTTAACTTACCATTGCCATCAGGTTTTAATATTAATGGTAAATGAGCAAATTGAGGGCAGTCCCATTCAAAAAAGCGATAAAGTAAAACGTGTAGTGGTGCTGAAGGCAACCACTCCTCTCCCCTTATAACGTGTGTTATCCGCATCAAATGATCGTCTACTACATTCGCTAAGTGATATGTGGGCATACCATCCGATTTAAAAATAACCTTATCATCAAGGTTAGTGGTGTTAACTACAACCCAACCTCTTATGATATCTTGTATTCTAACTTCTTCGTTGCGCGGCATTTTAATACGTATAACATATTTGTCTCCACGATCAATCCTCTCTTTAACCTCGTCTTCTGACAAGCTTATAGAGTTTTGCATACTTTCTCTTACAACCGCATTGTATTGTGGCGAAGGTACGCCAGCATTTTTCATGCGTTCACGCATTTGCTCCAATTCTCCGGGAGTGTCAAAGGCATAGTAAGCATGTCCTCTTTCCAAGAGCAAATCGGCATACTGTCTATACATAGGCTTTCGTTCCGACTGGCGATAGGGCCCTAAGTCTCCGTCTTTTCCAAGCCCTTCATCTACGTCTATTTTACACCATTTTAATGCATCTAAAATATATTGTTCGGTACCGGGCACAAATCGTGTTTGATCGGTATCCTCAAGACGAAGTAAAAAATCTCCACCGTGTTTTTTGGCAAACAAGTAGTTGTATAAGGCTGTGCGAACACCACCCATATGTAAAGGTCCTGTTGGACTAGGTGCAAAACGAACTCTTACTTTATTCATTGTATGCGTTGATTTGGGAAGCAAAGATACATTTTATTGTATATCAAGAGGCTTTCTTGGTGGAAGTAAAAATCATAACTTTGCAATATGAACGAGAGAAGTGTACTAATTGAAAAGTTGGAGGAATTCATCAATAAATATTACAAGAATTTACTGCTAAAGGGTGGTATATATTTTGTTTCTGTATTTCTATTGTTCATCATCTTATTTTCTACTGTTGAATATTTTGGTCAGTTTAATAGTATTATTAGAACAATTTTATTTTGGAGCTTTTCTATATTAAACGCTATTGGTTTTTGGCGATGGGTTGCTATACCTTTGAAAGGGCTATACAGACTAGGCAAGTCCCTAAGCCATTATGAAGCTGCCAAGATTATCGGCGAGCATTTTAGCGACATAGAAGATAGGCTGACAAACCTATTGCAACTAGAAAAGTTATCTTCTAAAGAAAACGCACTTATTGAGGCAAGTATTGAGCAAAAAATAAAATTACTAAAACCTATCCCATTTTCTTCGGCTATAGACTTAAAAGCAAACACTTCCTATTTGAAATATGCTATTATCCCTGTGGGTATATTGTGCGCGTTATTTTTAAGTGGAAATAAAAAAGTGGTAGTGGATAGCTCAGTACGAATATTATCTTATAACACTGATTTTATTCCTCAAGCACCTTTTAATTTCATAATTGACAACCCTATTTTAGAAGCTATTAAGGGTAATGACTTTTTACTAGAAATGCATTTTGCAGGAGCAGAAATACCAAAGAAAAGCACCATAATAGTTGGTGAAAACCGTTACGAAATGCGTCAAAATAGCACAGGACGTTTTTCGTTCTTATTCAAAAACCTTCAAGAAACACAAACTTTTGGATTTGAAGCTAATAGTTATAAATCAGATGTATATACCTTAGAAGTTATTCCAAAACCTATTGTAAACAACTTTTCTATAAAACTAAATTACCCCAAATACACCAATCGAAAAACTGAAAACCTACAGAACATCGGCAACCTCCAAGTTCCACAAGGAACTAAAATAAAGTGGTCTATTGCTGCCAAAGAATCTGAAAAAGTATACATACGTTTTGAAGAAAGTATAGAGTGTATGCGTGTAGGAAAAAATGAGTTCGAATACCAAAGAATATTCCTAAAAAACACGAGCTATTCACTAGTTGCTCAAAACAACTTTTTGCTTGGCGATAGTATCCTCTATGAAATTAATATTGTCCCAGATGCATACCCAAGTATTGAAATTAAAGAAACGCTGGACAGCATCAATACGATGTGGCGCTATTTTGAAGGTTATGCAGAAGACGATTATGGCTTAAAAAAGCTGTTGTTTAAATACCGATTTTTAGACGATACTTCAAAGTGGGCAAGTGACTTTGTGCAACTAACAAGCACATCTAACAAACAGGGCTTTAGCTATGCGGTAGACTTTCAAGATTTAGGTCTCAAATATGGTGTCGGTCTTGAATACTTTTTTGAGGTTTGGGATAACGATGGAATAAACGGAAGTAAATCCACAAAGTCTAGCCTCTTTAACTTTCAAGCGGCTAGTGTAGATGAACTAGAAGCAATGGTTGAGGAAGAAAACTCACAATTAAAAAATGATTTAGAAGAATCTAAAAAACTAGCTGAAGACATTCAAAAAGATTTGGAAGAACTACAAAGGCAATTGCTAAAAGACAAAGAGCTAAGCTGGGAGGACAAACAAAAAACCAAAGAGTTATTAGAGAAGCAAGAGACTTTAAAAAAGAAAGTTAACAACATACAAAAGCAACAAAAACAAAATCAACTAGCTGAAAATGTATACCAAAAACCCAATGAAGAACTCCTGCGTAAGCAAGAAGAAATTCAACGACTTTTTGACAGCATAATGAATGATGAGCTTCAAGAAATAATGCAAGAGCTCAACGAAATGATGAACACCATAGACAAAGAAGGGCTTCAGAAAATTTTGGAGGATATGCAGCAAAGTGATGAAGACCTAGAAAAAGAACTGGATAGAACTTTGGAGCTATTCAAACAAATGGAATTGGAACAGAAACTAGAAAAAAGTGTTGATGATTTGAAGCAACTTGCTAAAAAGCAAAGGGAACTTGCCCAAGAAAGCAATAAAGGAAATCGACAGAAAAAAACTTTAGCCGAAAAACAGAACGAACTAAACAAAGAATTTGAAGCTCTACAAGAAGATTTAGAAAAAGCTAAAGAGCTGAATGAACAGCTAGAAAATAAGCAAGACATACCAGACACTAAATCAGATGAAGATATGATAAAAGAAGACATGATGAAAAGTGCTGAACAACTAATGAAAAACATGAAAAAACAAGCCGCTAAAAATCAAAACAAAGCAGCGGATAAAATGGAGGAAATGAGTCAGTCCTTACAATCGGCCTTACAACAAGCTCAGTCAGACGCCACAGCTGAAGACATGCAAACCCTAAGGCAGATTCTAGAAAATTTGATTAGATTATCCCTAGATCAAGAAAATATATTAAAATCAATCGGAGCAATTAACCTCAATAGCCCATTGTATCTAGACTACCTACAACTGCAAAATAAACTACAAGCCGACGCTCAAATTATCGAAGACAGTCTATTTGCTTTGAGTAAGCGTCAACCACAAATAGAATCGGTAGTAAATAGCGAAATCAACGCCATAAACAACAATATTGAAAAAGCATTGATAGAAATGGCCGAAAGGAAATCTTCTAAGGCAAGTGAACGGCAACAATTTGCTATGACAGCCGCTAACAACCTAGCGCTTATCTTATCAGAAGTGTTAGAACAAATGCAAAAAGATTTGGCCGATATGGATGCTAACCCTGGCAACAAAATGTGTAACAAACCCAATAAATCGGGTGGGCAAGGAATGAAAGAAATGAAGAAAATGCAACAACAAATTCAAGAGCAAATGAAAAATAGGATGCAAGGAAAAAAGGGAGAAAAGGGAAATAAAGGAAAATCTAGCAAAGGCTTAGCGCAACTAGCTGCTCAACAAGAAATGATACGTCAAAGAATGGCAGAAATAAGAGACGAGTTGAGTGGCGATAAAAACGCTAAAGATAATATTGATAAGATGATGAAAAAAATGGAGGAAAATGAGGTCGACATCATCAATGACCAAATAACTCGTGAAACATTACTTAGACAAGAAAGTATAATGAGTCGACTACTTGAGGCTGAGAAAGCACAACTAGAACGAGACAAAGACAAGCAAAGACAATCTAATGAATGGATGGACAACTTATCAAACAGACTAATCAATCCTTTCGAAGAATATCAAAAAGAAAAGTTAAAGCAGGAGGAGCTTTTACGCACAATACCGCCTTCATTTACACCTTTTTATAAAAACAAAGTAAAAGATTATTTCAAAGAAAATGGAGAGTAATATCTACTATCATAGTGAATGTGATTTTCAGCTAAAAGACTATGAGTCAATTACAAAATGGCTTAACGATGTTATTAGAACAGAACACAAAGAGCTTGGGGAAATAAATTACATATTTTGTGACGATCAATATCTTTTAAAGAAAAACCAAGAGTATTTACAACACGATACGTTTACTGACATAATTACATTCGATTATACAGAAGAAAACCGTCTATTTGCCGATATTTTTATCAGTATTGAAAGAGTAAAAGAAAATGCTATTAACTTTGCAGTACCGTTTGAAACTGAACTTAAGCGGGTGATAATACACGGTGTACTTCATCTAATAGGTTATAAAGACAGTTCTGATGAATATACCAAAACAATGAGAAGTAAAGAGAATTTTTACCTCTCCAAAAAGTTTTAATATACTGATATACAACATATTACAATGTTTTCAAAAACTTATGATGTCATAGTAGTTGGGGGAGGTCACTCGGGTTGCGAGGCAGCAGCAGCAGCGGGTAATTTAGGCTCTTCAGTTTTGTTGGTGACTATGAATATGCAGACCATAGCACAAATGTCGTGCAATCCAGCTATGGGTGGTGTTGCTAAAGGACAAATAGTAAGAGAAATAGATGCTTTAGGGGGATACTCTGGTATTATCACAGATAAGACTATGATTCAGTTTAGGATGCTAAACCGATCAAAAGGGCCTGCTATGTGGAGTCCTAGAGCACAAAGCGATAGAGTGCGTTTTGCCGAGGAGTGGCGCTTAACCTTAGAGTCTATCAAAAATGTTGATTTCTGGCAAGACATGGTCACCGACCTTATCGTTGAAAATGGTAAAGTTGTTGGTGTAAAAACAGGTATGGAAATCGAAATAAAAGCGAATTCGGTAATCCTAACAAGCGGAACTTTCTTGAATGGAACCATTCACATTGGTGAAAAACAATTCGGTGGTGGCAGAACGGGCGAGAGAGCGGCCACAGGACTTACAGCTTGTTTGAACGCTCTTGGCTTTGAAAGTGGTCGAATGAAAACAGGGACACCACCAAGAGTAGATGGTCGTTCGCTTGATTATTGTAAAATGGAAGAACAGCAAGGTGACATAAACCCATCAAAATTCTCTTTCCTAGATACGCCACGACTTCAAACACAAAGGAGTTGTCACATAACATATACTAACCAAGAGGCACATGATGTCCTGCGAACTGGCTTTGAAAGATCACCCATGTTTAACGGTCGAATACTAGGGCTGGGTCCAAGATACTGTCCCTCAATAGAGGATAAAATAGAACGCTTTTCTGAAAGAGATAGACATCAGATATTTGTTGAACCAGAAGGTTGGGATACAATAGAAGTATACGTTAACGGTTTTTCAACCTCCCTTCCTGAAGATGTACAACACAATGCCATACGCTTAATCCCAGGTTTTGAAAATGCTAAAATCTTTAGACCGGGCTATGCGATAGAATACGATTATTTTCCCCCAACACAACTCAGAAGAAGTCTTGAAACCAAACTAGTAAAGGGTTTATATTTTGCGGGGCAAATAAACGGAACAACGGGATATGAGGAAGCCGCTTGTCAAGGATTAATGGCTGGAATAAACGCACACCGAAAGGTCAATAGTGAAGAGCCCATTATTCTAAGTCGCTCAGAAGCATATATTGGTGTTCTAATCGACGATTTGGTTACTAAGGGGACAGATGAGCCATATCGTATGTTTACCTCAAGAGCAGAATACAGAATATTGTTAAGGCAAGATAACGCGGATATTAGGCTAACTCAGAAGGGCAGGGAAATAGGTTTAGTGAAAGATCTAAGAATGGCCAAGTTGGAAGAAAAACTAAATAATACTAAAAAGGCCTTAGACTATTTTGAAACGGAAAGCATAAGTCCTGATGATATTAATCCCATTCTTGAAATCAACAATAGTAGTCCAATTAAGCAAAAAAACAAGGTTGGTAAAATTTTAAGTAGGCCTCAAATAAAGCTTGATGACTTATTAAAAGTGAAGAGTGTTGAGCAAGGAACAATAAATATAGGCAATGAAGGTTTAGAACAAGCTGAGATACAAATTAAATATAACGGATATATTGAAAGAGAAAAAGAAACAGTTTTAAAACTTAATAAACTTGAGGGAATTAGAATACCAAAGACATTTGACTACAGTAAGCTAAACGCAATTTCTTCAGAATCAAGAGAAAAGCTAAACCATATAAAGCCAGAAACGATTGGCCAAGCATCAAGAATAAGCGGCGTTTCGCCCTCTGACATAAACATATTGTTAGTTTTCATGGGCAGATAATTTAAAACATCTTCAATCCGCAAAGCATAAGCTCAACAAGGGTCTGATATTACAATTGTTCCACGTGAAACATTTATTTACTCAAAATTTGAGACATTCAGCACAAGATGACACAACTAATGGTTGAAGATAATCACATCATTAAATTAAATAAGGGCAAAATAAGGTTGTTTAAGAAGAAAAGGTCTCGCGCTAGTACAATGGGGTCAAAAAAATAAAATAAGCGCTTAGGCGTCTTGTGAGCGTTTTTTTGTTAAGTAACTGAAAATCAATAGATTATGTTTATTTTACTGGTAGTTCTGTTCTATTTGACATGAATAGTGTTTTATTAAACTTTTAACCATTTTTTTAGAGCTCTTCCAAAAGTTGATTCTACGTATGTAAAAGTAAATGTGGAATACAAAACAACAAAAAGCATATTAAGGGTTAGCACCAATAGCTCAGTAAAAGTCGTCTGGGGTAATCCAAAAAAGTTAAATATGATTCGAGGTAAGGTTAAAAGCAATAAAATGTGATTAAGGTAAATAGAGTAAGATATTTTGCCTAAAAATGTTAAGGTTTTTGACTCTAAAAATCTGCTGAGGTGATAATTGGTGTTAAGTAAAACGAGTATAACAAAACCAAAAAATAATGGCTTAAAAACTAAGCTAAGGAGCCCTTTAAAGCCAAATTCATAGTTGTGAAATAAATAAAATATAAAGGCAATTAGAAAAGGTAGTATAAGTTCTATACTGTTTTTGGGAGAAAACTTTTTAGTCTTAAGCCAATATACGACACAGCCTATGTTAAAGCCTATTATCCCGCGTAGAAAAAACCATGTATAATTAGAGGAAACAAACTGGTCCTTGATTACATAAACTGCAACACACAAACATGTAATGATAAGAAGATAAAGCTTCTTTTTATTAAAGAAAAATAGGCCAGCGAGACCAAAGAAAACATAAGAAATGAATTCTGCTGACACACTCCAAGAAGGATGGTTCATTCCTAAGTATTTAGACATCTCGCCAAAGATTGGGGTAGAATTTAACATCAAAAGAGTGTTGCATGTGTCTATAAGGTATAGTTTAATGCCTTTGGGGTTGCTGACTAACTCAGGCAAAAAATTATCAGAGAACAACTTGAAAAGCAAAAAAACAATGGTCGTAAAAAACAATAATGGATACAGTCTTATAAACCGTTTTTTTATGTACAACCAAAAATCACTAGAGTGTGAAATTGTTGAGTAGTTATAAGAGATTACAAAACCACTAAGTACGAAGAAAAAATCCACAAAACTAAAAGACTCTCTAATAAAAAAGTTGCCAAAAATAAAATCAGGCAAAAATGACTGGGGATAATGATAAAAAACAACCATTATGCTACAAAAACCGCGTAAACCATCAAGTTTATCAATTCTCATTTTTACAATTTGGGTCTAGTTAAAGTACTATAAAGTGACTCCGGAGGGATTCGAACCCCCAACCATCAGAGCCGAAATCTGATATTCTATCCAATTGAACTACGGAGCCCACAATATAATCACAAATATAACTGAGTTTTGTTTGTAACAATATAATAAGCAAACAATAGTTATAAGTTTAGTAATTTGCACTCGTGAAAAATATATTGTTAAGTCTTACCTTTTTAGTTGCTTTTAACAGCTACAGTCAAAATGTGGAAATCGGTCAATGGCGCGATTATTTGCCGTATAATAATGCCATTTCATTAGCCAAAATGAATGGTAAAATATATGTGGCTACTGAAAACAGCTTGTTTTACTTAGATATTGAGGAACAAATACTAAATAGGCTCAGCACTGTCAATGGGTTAAGCGATGTAGGAGTAGCTGCTATGACAAAAGATCCTCAAAAAAACATCCTTGTTATAGCTTACAACAGCACTAAAGTAGATATCATTGAGGGTAACAGCATTTATAGTATGTTGGATATACAAAGGGAAAATGTCGTTGGGGGAAAATCTATTAACAACATCACATTTAATAACAATATTGCCTACTTATCATGTTCCTTCGGAATTATAGAATTAAATACTGAAAAAAGGGAAATTTCAAACACTTTTTATTTAAATGCTAATGGGAATCTGGGAGTCAACGATTTATGTTTTAAAGGAGATAGTATATATGCTGCTACAGATATTGGCTTATTTATAGCTTGTTTGAATGATAATTTACTAGATTACCAGTCTTGGCAGCATATAATAGTAGATGTTCCAATAAATAGCATAGGAGTTGCTCATCAAAAAATCTATTTTTTAACTGAGTCGCTAGGTGATGTGTATTTCTATTCTTCTCAAAACGTGTATTTGGCTGCTAATATTGAAAATTTAAAGTTTTTAAAAGCTGAGTCTGGTCGGTTGTTTGTTGGCACACAAGGTAATCTGATAGAAATTATGCCAAACAATACACTAAATACGATTAAGGAAAGTTCTTACCTCTACAGGGTTTCAGATGTTATTGTAGATGGAAATACATATTGGTTGAGCGATGGAATAAAAAGTCTCATTCGTATTAACGAAAATCTAACTTTAAAAGATTATCAACCCTCTGGACCATTGACGAATCGCACTTTTTCAACCTCAATAACTCAAAATAAAGTACTTGTATCTACTGGTGGTATTTCTGCTCAGTGGGATAACAATAATACTTACCAGGGTTTTCATTGGTCAGATGGCTATAATTGGTTCAATCTACCATATACGAGTTTAGGCGGCTCTAAAGACATCACCAATATAGTGGAGGCTCAAAATGGTGTGCTTTATGTAGGCACATGGAACAACGGTCTTTTAGAGTTGAAATATGATGAAGATATAGGAAATTACACTTTAATAAAAGAGCATAATTACGAAACTTCTAATGGAAACCTACAAACAATATCAAGTGATACTAGCGATGGGAACTACGGTTGGCTTAGAGTGAAAGATGTAGTTGTTGACGAAAATGGCTTGGTGTGGATTACCAATTCTCTAGTAAGGAAAGGCTTAGCGTTTATGAATACCTATGGTCAATGGCAGTCCTACAACATAACAAGCTACAACACTCAAAATAGTCATTTAGGTGATCTAGTTATAGACACTCAAGGTAAAAAATGGTTCTTTATCGCTAAGGGCGGGGGTATGATTGTATATGATGATAACGGTACTCCTGAAAACACTAGTGACGATAACAATAAACATTTAAACACTAGTGCGGGGCAAGGTAATCTACCTTCAAATATGGTTTATTCTCTTGCTATAGACAATAATGGAGAATTGTGGGTTGGAACTGATAAAGGCATTGCTGTATTTTATAATACTAATGAAGTTTTTAGTTTAAATGGGGATGCACAACAAGTTTTGGTTGATGCAGATGGTTATGTCGAGCCTATAATTGCAAATGAGTCTGTTATGGCTATTGCTATTGATGGAGCTAACCGAAAATGGTTTGGTACAAAAAACTCAGGTGTATTTGTTTATTCAGCAGATGGTAGTCAACAAATAGAACATTTTACTCAGGAAAACAGCCCTTTATTATCAAATACTATCAACCACATATCAATAGACAATAATACTGGAGAAGTGTTTATATCAACTGAGAAGGGATTAATTTCTTACAAAGGAGAGGCTACTGCAGGTGAAAAAAAACATGGTAATGTATTGATATATCCTAATCCAGTAAAAGAAAATTATAATGGCCCTATTGCTATAAAAAATGTCGTGGAAAATGCCAATATTAAAATAACTGACATAAAGGGAAATCTGATTAAAACAACTACAGCTTTGGGTGGACAAGCCATATGGGACGGCAAAAACAAATATGGTGAACGAGCCAATACAGGAGTTTACTTAGTTTTTAGTACAGACCCAACGGGGTTAGAAACAAATGTGGCAAAAATACTCTTCATAAAATAATGTATTCACAAACTAAAGGGATTGTATTAAGTAATGTGAAGTACAGCGAAAGCAGTATTATTTGCAAAGTATATACGGCCAAACTAGGGTTACAGTCCTATTTAGTTAATGGTGTAAGAAAAAAGAAAGGAGGAAGCGCCTACTATCAGCCACTTAACATTTTAGACCTTATGGTTTACCATAAAAATAACAAGCAACTTCAACGAATAAAAGAGGTCAAAACCCCAATTACATATAGCAGCATTCCCTTTCATGTCCTTAAAAGTAGTGTGGCATTATTTTTAGCAGAGGTGTTGAGTAAATGTCTCAAAGAGGAAGAAGAGAATCAAGACTTATATCGTTTTTTGGAAAATTCATTAGTGGAGTTTGATCAAAGCGATTTTGACAGCCAATTTCACATTCGTTTTCTAGTAGCTCTAAGTAGTTATTTGGGTTTTTACCCCAACATGGAAAACGCCAACTTACCCTATTTTGATTTGATAAACGGGTGTTTTAGTGAGGATAAAAATGAACACAAATACTACATTAGCAATACCACAGAATTTGTGTCTGCTCTAAACTTAGAGCCAATACACAATAAAAAAAGAATCCTAGAGTATATACTAGAGTATTATCAATTGCATATCGATGGGTTTGGCCGTATTAAGTCCAAAGATGTTTTAGAAAGTGTATTAAAGGTATGAAAAAATATTACCTAAAATTATTATGTTTCTTATGGCCTTTTGGATTATTAGCACAGAATTCTGTTCAAGATACCATTATGATAGGCTTAAGCATTCCTGAAATTATTTTTGCCGAAGATAAAGAAGAAAGTGAACGCTTATTGAGCCCCAATAGAATAGAAAAAATAGATGCTATTAACATTTTTCAAGATGCCACAACTAGTAGTGCAGATATTCTACAAAAATCAGGTGCAGTAGCCGTACAAATGAGTCAATCAGGTGGAGGTAGCCCTATCATAAGAGGTTTTGAAGCCAATCGGGTGTTATTGGTTGTTGATGGTGTACGTTTGAACAATGCCATTTACCGTTCTGGTCATCTACAAAACAGCATGAGTATAAGCCCTTTAATGCTTAAAAATGTCGATATTATTTTTGGGCCTTCTTCTGTAAAATATGGGAGTGATGCTTTAGGCGGAGTAATACATTATCACACCATATCACCAAATAGTGGACAAGTTTGGAAGGCCAATTTATTACAACGGTATAGCAGTATTAACAATGGAATAAATCTTTATTATGATCATAGTTGGAGTAAAGGAAAATGGAGCTTTTTTCAAGGCATAAACCTCAATCGATTTGGCAACCTAAAAATGGGCGAACAACGCTATCATGGCTATACAGACTGGGGAAAAGAAGCTCATGTCGTTGATGATAATAATCAGTTGAGAACTGCCTACGACCAATTAGATTTTATACAGAAAATAAGGTTAGACGCTAGTGAATACCTCAGCTACAAAATAAACCTTCAACTGTCAAGTACAACCAATTTAAACCGATTTGACCAACTCAACGATTTCTCTAATGGTCAACCAAAATTTGAAGAATGGTATTATGGCCCACAAAAACGATTGTTATTAGCGCTGGGCACAGAGTACCAAAAAAAGAATTTGTTTTATGATAGTTTCAACAATACGATTTCTTATCAACAATTGGAAGAAAGTAGGAATAGCCAAAAGTACAATGCAGACTTAATACAGCGTACAGAAGATGTGTTTGTATTTGCTAACACTGCTGATTTCATCAAAAAATGGGATTACAACACCTTGAATTATGGTGTTGATTTACAGCACAATATCGTTCATTCTAGGGCTAGTGAGGGCTACGGCACACGCTATGCTGATGGAGGTAGTGATATGACTACAATTTCTCTATATAGCCAATACAAAACGCCACTATCAAAACGAATTAATTTTAGTGTAGGAGCAAGGTATTCAAGCATTCTGTTAAATGCTGATTTTGATGAAAGTAACGCTTTAGGCTTACCATTTAACAATATACAGCTCAATAACGATGCTTTTACTTCAAGCCTAGGTTTAAAGTGGGATATAAATAAGGGTTGGGAAAGCACATTATCACTAGCCACAGGCTTCAGGAGTCCAAACGTTGATGACGTGACTAAGGTGTTTGAAAAATCTGGTAAACTCACTGTACCCAATGAAAACCTAACTCCCGAACAATCAAAAAATATAGAGCTAACCCTAAATAAAACTGTAGGAAAAAGTTATGTTTCAACAACTGCGTACTACACCATATTGGAAGACGCCATACTTAAAAAAGCATTCATCCTAAACGGTCAAGATAGTTTGTGGTATGATGGTGAATATTTGCCTGTTTACGCTAATACCAATACACAAAAAGCTAGTATTTATGGATTTAATGCAAAAGCCTATTTATATCTTAATAAAGAATGGTCTAGCATTCACACTATTTCATATACCTATGGTATAGACAATAGCTCAGACTTGCCAATAGATCATATACCACCATTATATGGTAAAAGTCAGTTGAATTGGGTAAAAAACAAACACAAACTAGGCTTATTTGTTTTATATAACGCTTGGAAAAAAGCCGAAGAATATGGTTTAAGTGGTAGCGACAATTTAGAAGAAGCTACTGCAGACGGAACACCTTCTTGGTGGACACTGAACTTTAGTTGTTCCGTAAATTTAAGTGATAAGTTAATTGCCCAATTAAACCTAGAAAATATACTAGACGTTCACTACAAAACGTTTTCGAGTGGAATTAGTGCGCCGGGGAGAAATCTAATCCTTAGTTTGAAGACTGAATTTTAAAATCAGAAATCAACCACTCTAGCTCTTGTAAACTGTTGCGTTTATCATGACCGGGGTTAAACAAAAAACCCTCTATCACTAGAACTTTATCATTTATTGTATCATTCAAAAAATGACTGACAAAAGCGCCTCCCATAAAAGCATTTTGCATCTTCCAAAGTCCTTTGACCTTTAAGCCTTTAAGGGCATTGTGTGTGTAGGAGGAAATGTTGGGAGGGTATAAGCGTTCAGTAGTCATATAGCTTCCTTCAGAGGAGCCAAAAACAAACTGTTGAAGAACGCTATCACGAGCCGACAAGATGGTGTTTGAATTAAAAGAAGAAGTGCTAGGGTATTCATAAACAAAAATCCCCTTTATAATTTCTTTATCTGGTGGATTATATTCAAACCAACAAAAACGGTTAGAATCCAAAACAAGTTTATACTCATTAGGTAGCCCAAAGTTTAGATTAAAGCCTTTGCTAAGGGCTTCAGACTGTTTTTTGGGTGGTAGAATGGCTGTGTAGCGTTCCTTCTCTTTTTGTTCTATCTGATAGGCTATAATGGGGGCATACTGACCTAATAGTCTAGGTAAATCCTCAATCGTCTGATACTCTACAACGCAGAGCCATTGATTTTGAGCATAGGTTTTTGTATCAAAATATACTTTGGATTGTTGCCCTTTTTGCACGATAACTAGATTACGATGTGTTTTAAAAATTCGGCTAAAGGCTGTGCTGTTAATTTGTATGACATCAAACAAAGGCTCACTCCAAGAAATGCCAGGAACTTCTTTATTAAGCGACAAGCGAAGACTATCTCCGTTAGCGCCATCCCAAATAGGATTGTCAATAACGATTACAACTTCATTGATAGCTCCTGTGTATGATGGCAATACATAAGCACCCTCGCCTACACAAGCACCAATAAAGAAAACTAGGCAAGAGTAGAGGTATCGCATCTATCCAGTGTTTGGGATTTTGAGTGTCAAACCAGGTTTTAAATCACGATAAGTAATGTTGTTTAATTGTTCTATTTGAGCAACTGAAACGCCTGAATATTTACGTGCTATATCCCATAATGTGTCACCTGATTTAACGGTATAAATGGTCTCTCCTTTAGAGTTGTGATTGATTGCTGTTTGAGAAGAATTAGGCGCAGAATCAGGATTTACATAAATAACTAATTTTTGTCCTATTCTTAAATTAGTAGAAGACAAATTATTCCAGTTTTTAATTCGTCTAATGGTAGTATGATATTGTTTGGCTATCTTGCCAAGGTACTCGCCTTTTTTAACACCATGTATAATAGGGGCGTCTATAGCCACATACTTTTCTTGTAAGGATTCGCTGTAAGCATAAATACTGTCGGAATTATTAATAAAGGTTGCCACTGCTTTGTAGGGTAAGCGGATAACCGCAGTGCTATTAATACTTACAGGGACGAGTTTTCTTTTGTACATAGGGTTGAGCTCTTTAATAATGTCGATATCAACCCCTAAAGTTTCGGACAAAACCTCAAAGGTCATGGACTGATTTATGCTAATAGTATCTGTTTCTGCCATTGCATATTTATATGGTATTGGATAGATGTTGTGTTCAGAGGCGTAGTTCATTATGTAATTGACTGCAATGAATTTTGGAACATAATTTTGTGTTTCCTGTCTGAGGTAGGGACGCACTGACCAATAATTTTTAGCTCCTGATTTACGCATAGCACGAGAAACATAGCCAGGGCCACCATTATAGGCTGCCAAAACAAGCTCCCAATCGTTGAACATTTTATACAAAAAAGTAAAATATTCGCATGCTGCAATAGTAGATCGCAAAGGGTCGCTGCGCTCGTCTATATAGGAGGTTACTTTCAGCTCGTATATTTTACCAGTAGCATACATAAATTGCCACAACCCTGTTGCTGCCGAACGAGAACGTGCATGAGGCTTTAAGGCAGACTCAACAATAGCCAAGTATTTAAATTCCAAAGGTAAATCGTATTCATCGAGTTTAGATTCGAATAAAGGGAAATAATAATTTGCCTTGCCTAACATTCTAGAAACATGATTGCGATGGGTGTTTGCAAAAATATTGATTTGTGTTTTAACTTCTTGATTGTAGACTAACTCAAAAGGGGTTTCATTGTTGAGTGTAGACAAGCGGAGTCGTATCAATGAATCACTAAAAAGGGGTATACTATCATGAGCATAATCCCACTTGTTTAATTTATTGGTGTCTGTTTCTGTCTGTTGAGCAGATAACTGCTCAAACGACCATAAAGAATCCATTTGTGAAAGTTTAGAATCATCCGAAATAAGACTGAAATTGAGGGTGTCGGAAACCGACCCGCTTAGCATATGAGAGTAAAGCAAGCTACCAACAAAAATTAAAATTAGTTTATTCATCTTTACAAAAATGAGGCTATTACGACTTAAATTGAAACAAATATCTACTAATTATTAACTACTACATGTTCATTATCTGATTGGAAATAATAAGTAATTCATCATCATTAAATGCGGGTGCCATTAGCTGGATACCGAATGGCATTCCGTTACTATGCGCTCCAGTTGGTAGTGAAACGGCAGGCATGCCTACAATATTAGCGTGAACAGTAAAGATGTCCTCCAAATACAATTTGGTAGGATCATCATAGGTTTTACCTATTTCTAATGCTGTGTTCGGTGATGTAGGCGATAAAATAAAATCGCATTTTTCAAAAATTGCTTGTGTTTTATCTAAAAGTAGTCGACGTACTTTTTGAGCCTTAGTATAATAGGCATCGTAATAACCTGCGCTAAGTACAAAGGTTCCCAACATTATGCGACGTTGCACTTCTTCACCAAAACCTTCTACTCTAGAGTTAGCATAAGTGCTTGGGATATCTTGAGCATCTGTGCTTCTATAACCAAAGTGTACACCATCGTAACGAGCTAAATTAGAAGATGCTTCTGCTGTAGTTAATACATAATAGGTGGGCACTAAATATTGAAGGTAAGGAAAATCAACTGCTAGAACTTTATGACCAGAGTCTTTTAGTTGCTCTATTTTCTCATTTATATGATATTTTACTTCACCATCCAAGGCTGAGCTTTCTAGTGCTTCTTTAATATACCCTATTGTGTAAGGCTTATTGTTGTTTAATTTTTGACTGTATTTAGGGACGGGCTTATCGGAACAAGTGCTATCGTATTCATCGCTGCCTGATATTACTTCCATTAATAAAGCAGCGTCTTCGGCGTTATGGGTAAATGGCCCTATTTGGTCAAAAGAAGAGGCGTAAGCAATAAGCCCCCAGCGAGACACCCTGCCATAAGTAGGTTTGTAACCCATGACGCCACAAAAAGAAGCGGGTTGACGTATAGATCCTCCGGTGTCGCTTCCTAATGATGCTAAACATAGGTCTGCCGCCACAGCAGCGGCTGAACCACCAGATGAACCACCAGAAACATACTTAGTGTTAACAGGGTTTAAAACAGGTCCGAAAGCTGAATTTTCATTTGTACTGCCCATAGCAAATTCATCGCAATTTAAACGTCCAATAATAATAGCATCTTCAGCTAATAATCGCTCAACTACCGTAGCACTGAACATACTTTCAAAACCAGCCAAAATTTTTGAGGCGGCAGTAAGGCTATGTCCTTTGTAACAAATATTGTCTTTTATACCTATTATCATCCCTGCTAACCGCCCTGCTGTACCCGCTTTAAGCTTATCGTCAACAACTTTAGCTAAAGCTAAAGCGTCTTCCTCATATACTTCTAGAAATATATTGAGGTCTTGCTTTACGTGAATACGATTTATATATGATTGAGTAAGAGATAGGCAAGTAATATCATTAGCTTGTAAGGCGTTTTGAATTGCCCTTAGAGAACGATAGGTATTCATAGTAAAGGATTATTTATCCTTTTTGTTATCGTTATTATCCACATCTTTAGAGCCTGTACCTGGTTCTTTTGATGCGCTTTTAAATTCCTTAATGCCCTGACCAAGACCTTTCATCAATTGAGGTATTTTTTTTCCACCAAAGAGCAATAATATGATAATAAGAATTATTATGATTTCATGACCACCTAGACTAATTAACAATGTTGATAATAGCATAATGTTGTTTTTAAATAAAACAAAAGTACAGTTTTTTTTACTAGTAAGCTTTGTAAAGCCAAGAAGAAGGGTCCATTTTTTCACTACCATTCCATATCTGCAGTTCTGTAACGCTTTCTTTAGTGTTTGTTTTAGTAAGCACAGTACCTATTTTTTCTTTACGCAGAACCGATTGGCCACGCTTGACAGAAACCTCCAATAAGTTGGAATAAACACTGAAATAATCGCCATGACTAAGTATAACGGCTTTACCAGCACCGGGTATATCAATGATTCTGGAAACGGTACCCTCAAAGACTGCACGAACAATTGCTCCTTCTTCGGTAGTAATTTTAACGCCATTGTTAAAGGTTTCTATGCCTTTAAGAACGGGGTGTGCTTGTATCCCAAAGCGTTCAATAATAATGCCACGCTCGACTGGCCATGGCAACTTTCCTTTGTTTGAGGTGAAGTTGTCGGAAAGTTCTTGTTCTTCCGGCGTTAGTTCTAATACATCACTTTTCTTACTTGCTTTGTCTTTAGCCATACGTATTTCCTCCTCAATAATTTTAAGTATTTGTTTGTCGAGTTCATCGGCTAAGCTTTGTTTGGATTGGAGTTCTTTTTTGAGTTGTTTTTCTTTTATTCTAAGCTTAGATAAAAGAGTTTTTTGCGAAGATTGTTCGCCATCTAATATACCAACCTCTATTTGTGAGGACTCTAAAGATTGTGTCTTTTCATTTTTGGCAACAATAAGTAATACCTTTTGTCGTTTAAGGGCGATTAATTCATCGTTAAGCTTTTGTTCAGCAAGTTTAATTTCTTCGACTTGTTTATGTCTAAATTGACTATATTCTTGCAAGTACCTTAAACGCTTAAACGCTTGATTGTAGCTTTGAGAAGAGAACACAAAGGCTAATCTGTCGTAGGCGTTACGATTAAAATATGCGTGACGAATCATTAAAGCGTACTCACTTTTTAGGGTGTCCAGTAATTCTTGTTGAGCGGCTATTGAATGCTGAGCCTCTTGAATTTGTTGTTTTAAGTTCCCAATTTGAATACTTGCCATCTTAACTTCTAAATCTAGAGCTTGGATAATCTCTTTGCGAAACTGAATTTGTTTATTGAGTGTGTTTAGGGTGGTAAGCGATTGGTTTTTTTCTTTCTTAGCCTTTTGTAATAAGGAATTGGTCAGCTTTATTTCTTTCTGGATTTTGGCTTTTTTTTCCTGCAGAGCATCCTTATCGTTGCTATTTGAGAAGGTGTTAAAAGAACATATTGCCAAAAGAAAAAAAACGAAAAGACTAAATTGGCGCATAAGACGAAGGTATGGAGAATTTTATTTTTTTTGGTCTATTTACATGCATTTTATAATATGAATAGATGATATTAATCTCGTTGTTGGAAGTAAGAATTTGTAAATTAATGTTTTTAGGCAACCATTCCTCCTGCACAGCAACAAAACTAGAATAACTCAGTTTAAGGGATATACTATCCTGTCGGACGCTATTAATTTCTAAAGGAAAATATTCTGAACTTAAGCGTAGTGTATGCTTTGCGGTGTCTGAATCGGCAAACAAAAAGTAATCTTGATCTGATGGTAATAGCTTGAATGAGTTAGGGTTTGAAAGGTGGTGTTTTCCTAACAATACATTTTGTATTTCATAAAAAGATAAATGAAGATTGTATTGTTTGATAAACTCTTTAATATCGCCTGTTAAATAGGTGGAGTTTAATCGGTTTATCACTTTTAAGCTATCAGGTGTAAGGTGTATTCTGGCGGCCTCTAGACCTAAAATGGTAGATACAGAGATCCATATCACGCTATCTTGTCGCATACGTAGCTGAGCAGAGATGGAATAAGTCTTATCGTTTAACTGAGCTTGACCTTTGAGTTGGGCAGTAAACCAATCTACTTCAGCGCTGTTTTTTTGAGCATTTTTAAGAATTTGAGTTACCGACTTACTAGAGATATTTATTAGACCTTTAGGGGCCATACAAGCCGAAATGGCACAGATAATCAATATGCCGAACAGGCTTTTATTCATAGAGTTTTTTATCTGCTATTTTTTGATCTATATGTTTCGATTCTGAACCTAATTCTTGAGCAATTTTCCATTGTTTTAACGCTTCTTCTTTTCTAGAGAGTTGATACAAAATATCACCATAATGTTCTACAATAGTTGAGCTCGTATTACCTCCACTTGAAATGGCTTTCTCTATCCATAACAAAGCATTTAAATAATCCTTCATTTGGTATAAAACCCAAGCGTACGTGTCTTCATAAGAGGGTTGTCCGGGGGAAAGCTCTACACAGAGTTTTATCATTTGGGCTGCCTTTTCAAGTTTCTTTTTTCTCAGAGAAAGGTAATAACTATAATTATTTAGCACATAAGTGTTTTCAGGTAATATTTCTAAAGATTTATCATATGCCTCATCAGATGCTTGAATTTCATCTTGAGCATGAAAAGCATCTCCTAGTGAGGCATAAAATTGAGACAATAGGTTTGGATTGTCAATTACCATTAATTTGCCAGCTTTTAATTGATCAATTGCTGGACCGTATTGCTTATCTTGCATATATGCTAAGCCCACAAAATAATAACTAATGGGTTGACTTGGAAAAAGTTCTTGAACACTTTGGCCTAAAGTTATAACTTCGTTATATTCTTTAAGATCAAATGAAATAATCATCAGCTGTTGCCATATTGGATAACGGCTAGGGTCTAATTCTGCAGCTCTTAAAAAGTTAGTTTTAGCAGCGTTTAAATTATCGTCTCTGTAATAATAATCACCCGCAATTGTGAAGGGCTTAGCGTCATTGGGATGGGTTTCTAAGAGTATATCAATAAGAGTATATGCCCTAGAAAGTAGTGTAGTATCTGTATCTGTCCAATCGTAATAAGTCAAGAGTAGACGCATTTTTGCGTCAATTCCTAAGTCTAAAGAGCCAAAAGCTTTTTTTGTATAGTCAAAAGACTTGTCAAACTCCTTGTTGTTGCGGTATAAATCAGAAAGCATAATAAATGCACTGGCATTATTGGATTTCAGCTCTAATGATTTTTCTAGTGTCTGTATGGCTTTTGTTTGTTTACCAGACAGTAGGTAAAACTCTGACAAATCATTTAATGCTTCAAGGTTTCTGGGCTCTGCTTCAACCCACTTCTCAAGCTCTCTGATTGCTCCTATCTTATCACCCATGTCGGTGTATATTTGTTTTTTTTGTTGGTAAAGTATACCAAAAGGTCCAATGTATTTTTCGAGTTCATCGTACACTTTAATGGCATTTCTAGGTTGATTATTCAATAAATAAGCCGACGCTAATTCAAAATGCCAGTCCTTATTTTTAGGTTCTAATTTGAGTAGTTTTTTAAAGCTAACAATGGCTTTTTCGTATTGTCTATTGTCTAAGTAAGTTGTCGCTAACAATTGCTGAAACCACTTGTTATCAGGTTCAAGCTGACACGCTCTTTCAATAAAAAATTGAGCTTGATCTAGTTGTCCATTGTTGAAGTACAGAATAGCAGACTCGTAAATTGGGGCTGGCTCATTACCATTCATGCGAATGCAGTCGCTAAAATATTCTAAAGCCTTATCGGGGTCTCCCAAGATTTTATATCTCAAACCATTAAAGAAAGCATTTTGGTAATCCTTAGGTTCTACTTTATTTAATTTTTCCTTAATTTTAGAATCGTTAATAGAATAGAAGGGGTGATCTTGGGCTAGACTATTTAGGGATAAAAAAAGGATTAAAATAATAATGTGTATTCTCATTGTTTTAGTTTGTTCCTGTACTGCCAAAGCCACCTTGGCCTCGGTCTGAATCTTCTAATGTTTCCACTTCATGCCAAATCGCTTGTTCGTGTGACGCCAATACCAGTTGAGCTATGCGTTCACCATCTTCGATGATAAAGGATTCAGAAGACAAATTTACTAATAGAACGCCAATTTCACCTCTATAGTCTGC
>CESP01029141.1_pt1 | contig 26683 bp, 26 predicted proteins | sample 531211 | NCBI WGS metagenome assembly CESP01 (sample SAMEA2622074, study PRJEB7988) | marine metagenome | biome: marine biome (ENVO:00000447); feature: surface water layer (ENVO:00002042); material: "saline water (ENVO:00002010), including plankton (ENVO:xxxxxxxx)" | depth 5 m | reverse complement strand
AAAATAATTGGTATAGATTTAGGAACAACAAATTCATGTGTTTCTGTAATGGAGGGAAATGAACCTGTGGTAATTCCAAATGCGGAGGGAAAGAGAACAACACCATCTGTAATTGGATTTGTTGACGGGGGTGAAATTAAAGTGGGTGATCCGGCAAAAAGACAAGCTGTTACAAACCCAACTAAAACAATTTCATCAATCAAACGATTCATGGGTAGTAAATTTTCAGAGTCAAAGGAAGATGCAAAAAGATCACCCTACAAAGTAGTCAAAGGAGATAATGATACCTCAAGGGTAGATATTGATGGAAGATTATATACACCTCAAGAACTTTCTGCTATGATTCTACAAAAAATGAAAAAAACTGCAGAGGATTATCTTGGTTCATCTATAAGTGAAGCAGTGGTAACTGTTCCAGCTTATTTCAATGATGCACAAAGACAAGCTACTAAAGAAGCCGGAGAAATTTCTGGGTTAAAAGTTCAAAGAATTATAAATGAACCAACGGCTGCGGCGTTGGCCTATGGTTTGGATAAGTCGGGCAAAGATCAAAAAATTGCAGTTTACGACTTGGGAGGAGGTACTTTTGATATTTCTATTTTGGAGCTTGGTGATGGAGTTTTCGAAGTATTATCAACCAATGGTGATACTAGGCTAGGTGGTGATGATTTTGATGATGCTATAATTCAATGGATGGCATTTGAATATGAGGAAGAGGAAGGTGTTGATTTGAGAAAAGATCCCATGGCATTGCAAAGACTCAAAGAAGCTGCTGAAAAAGCTAAAATAGAACTGTCTTCATCTACTCAAACTGAAATTAATTTACCATATATAACAGCCACTGATTCAGGTCCAAAACACCTAGTAAAAACATTAACTAGGGCAAAATTTGAGCAATTAAGTTCGGATCTTGTAACGAGGTCTATGGAGCCTGTCAAAAAAGCATTGAAGGATGCATCTCTAAGTAAAAGTGATATTGATGAAGTCATACTTGTCGGAGGCTCAACTAGAATACCTGTTATACAAAACGAAGTAGAAAAGTTTTTTGGTAAAAAGCCATCCAAAGGTGTAAATCCTGATGAAGTTGTAGCTGTTGGTGCAGCCATTCAAGGTGGAGTTCTTACAGGTGATGTAAAGGATGTTTTGCTTCTGGATGTCACTCCACTTTCATTAGGAATTGAAACAATGGGAGGAGTTATGACAAAATTGATAGAATCAAATACTACTATTCCTGCAAAAAAATCACAAATCTTCTCCACCGCAGCTGATAATCAGCCCTCTGTTGAAATTCACGTATTACAGGGGGATAGGGCTATGTCAGCGGATAATAAAACAATAGGTAGATTTCATTTAGATGGCATTCCACCTGCGCCAAGAGGTACTCCTCAAATTGAAGTTACCTTTGATATTGATGCTAATGGTTTGATACATGTTACTGCTCTTGATAAGGCTACTAACAAATCACAAGACATTAGAATCGAGGCATCGTCTGGTTTGACAGAGGATGAGATTGAAAAAATGAAACAAGAGGCTGAAGCAAACGCGGAATCTGATAAAAAGTTAAAAGAAGATGCAGACACCGTAAACAGTGCTGATGCAATGATTTTTCAAACTGAATCTCAACTTAAGGAACATGCTGATAAGTTACCTAATGAAAAAAAGAAGGCAATTGAAGATTCCTTAGAAGCTCTCAAAAAGTCGCATGAAGCTAAAGATGTTGACAAAATAAAGACCGATTTAGAAAAGATAAATGAGGCTTGGAAAAATGCCTCGGAGGAACTTTACAAAGCTCAAGCAGAAACTCAAACTAAAAGTGAATCAAGCTCTAAGACTGAAAAAAAATCATCAAAAAAGAATGATGATGATGTTCAGGATGTAGATTTTGAGGAGGTTAAATAATTTAAAATTTATCTAAATAATACTATTTTAAATTATAAATTTGCACCCAAAATATTCTATGAAAAGTGTTATTACTTGTGATATGGAGGGTGTAATTGAAACCATAAACCCCGATGGGGAAAAATTATTTGGTTACTCTAAAGAGGAACTTGTTGGAAAAAAAAGAGTATCTCTATTTTCAGCAGGTGAAATTGTAATTCAAAATGTTGGTATGTGGTTGTCTAAAGCAAACAAAAAAGGCCAGTACTCCACCAAAACATACTTCATAAATAAAAATGGAAAAAAGTTCAATGCTCAAATTAAGATAACTCCAACGTTTGCCAATGGAAAAAATAACCCTCAAACTGGTTATTGTGGTATTACTGTGCCAATTGAAGAGGAAGTCAAAATACCGATCAAGTTTTCAACAATTTTCATAAAATGGGCTTTCGCAATAACTAGAGGAGGCTTTACTAGTGCATCACTATTTCCAATTTTTGCTGTTGCAGCTTTTTTAGCTGGTGCAGGGGATAACCTTTTTAATCCACTTTCCTTGATCTTGTGTTCACTTGGAATTGTTTTTTTACACGTCGCATCAAACCTATTTAATGATTATTATGATGTAAAAGATGGTACAGATGGCGCAAATACCGAATACTTCAATGCGGGTTTGAATTCAACAATGCTTGAGGGTGCTCAATTATCTGGTGGAAGTAGAGCAGTAGAGTTAGGTCTAATCACGCATATTGGAACTCTTTCATTAGCAAGAAAAATGTTGATTGTAACTGTATTGGTAACATCCCTTTTATTTATTAATAGTTTTTACGTAACGGGTGAATCTTCAAATGCTCTTTATGCACTTGCAGTTGGCTTTTTAGGAGGGTTACTAGGATATTTTTATACTGCTAGACCATTAAGATTGGTAGCAAGGAGAGGCTTGGGTGAATTAGCTATTTTTCTATCGTTTGGACCCTTAATGACTCTTGGAGCTTTATTCGCAATTTCATCATCAACAATTGAACTTTTTTCTGATCAGTTTTACATTGCACTACTTCTCGGAATCCCTCATGGATTATTGACTACCAATATATTATACATAAACCAATATCCTGACACAATCAGTGATGCAAGTACTGGTAAAAATCATTTAATTGTAACTTTTGGAAAGAAAAACGCTCGTTGGGGATATTTATTTATATTAAGCGCAGCTTTTATTTCCTCAATTTTATTAATTCCTTATTTAGAAAACAATATAAGTTCATTTAATAAAAACATTTTTATAATCGGAAACATTGTACTTTTCGCTTATGGGTTAATTGCTTTCATTAACTTGTACAAAAATTATGATAAAAGAGAACTTATTCACTCCAATCTCAAGACTATTTACCTCCAAATTTTTTATGGTTTGTTCACTGTCGTTGTTTTTAATCTATTTTTTATATAATGTTTATTGAAAACGTAAAAAATACACAAAATGAGTGGTGGAGATATTTAATTGTTGGTCCTCTTGTAATTGTTGTTTTTTGGCAGTTTTTGGGTGCCATCCCATTACTGATTGGTATATTCTCAGTTGCTGATTTAGACCAATTGCAAACCCTAAACGAATCAAACTTTTTAAATGCTTTTCCGAACTACAATGTTGGCTTAGCACTATTTTGTATAACATTTTTAGTTGGCTTAATAGGAATTTTTTTCACTGTTAAAGTTATTCACAAACAAACAATTAAATCATTAACGACATCACGTGAAAGGATAGATTTTAAAAGAATATTTACTGGATTTTTTGTTATTGCAATAATCAACTCAATCGGTATGCTAGTTGCTTATTTGTATGATCCAAGTATGTATGTGTTTAACTTTAAACCTGAATCTTTTATTTATCTTTTACTTATAGCTATTATTTTATTGCCTTTTCAAACAAGTTTCGAGGAGTATCTTGTTAGAGGTTACCTTCTGCAGGGAATAGGAATTACAACTAAAAGTCGATTTCTTGCGCTTTTAATTCCTACTTTTTTGTTTGCACTTTTGCATTTAGCCAATCCTGAAGTTGATAAAATGGGGTATGGGTTTCTAGTTGCATATTTCATTATGGGACTAGTTTGGGGAGTATGCACACTAATGGATGATGGTTTGGAACTTGCTCTGGGAATGCATTATGGAAATAATTTTGTTGGAATCTTACTCATGACAGCAGATTGGACTGTCCTGCAGACAGATTCAGTATTAAAATATGTAGGCGAACCAAATATGTCAATGATGTTTGTTACATCCATTCCTCTCCAAATTTTGATTCTTATTTATTTTTCCAAGAAATACAATTGGGTAAATTGGAGAGAAAAATTGTTTGGATCGATACAATAATTTTTATGAACAAGAACACTATTTTTGGATGGGCATCATTTATACTGACTCTTTTGGGTATAGCGTTGATATTTTTAGGCGTATTAAAGTATCCTGATTATGCAATTGGTTTTTCAGTTGTTGGTGTTGGTTTCATTGCTATTGGCTGGGCTTTCAACGCTCTCAAAGGAAGGATTTAAACCATATCATCTGGTTTCACCCAATCATTAAATTGTTTCTTTGTCAAATATCCGGATTTTATTGCCTCTTCCTCAAGTGTTGTTCCGTTTTCATAGGCCTTGTTTGCGATCTCTGCAGCCCTGTAGTAACCAATCTTTTTATTAAGTGCTGTTACAAGCATTAATGAGTTGTTGAGATGTTCGGCAATTTTTGTTTTGTTTGCCTTTAATCCCACTATGCAGTTTATATTAAAGCTCTGCATTGAATCAGATAATAAGTGAATTGATTCAATTAGTTTGTGTGCAATAACAGGCTTATACACATTTAGCTCTAAGTGACCCTGACTTCCTGCAAAACTAACAGTTGTGTCGTTTCCAAGAACCTGAGTACAAACCATAGAAACAGCTTCACATTGAGTTGGATTAACTTTTCCCGGCATAATCGAACTTCCTGGTTCATTTGCAGGTAGAATAAGTTCTGCAAATCCAGACCTAGGTCCGCTTCCTAAAAGTCTTATATCATTAGCAATTTTGAAAAGAGAGACAGCAATTTGTTTTATAGCTCCATGAGTTTCAACCAAAGCATCATTTGATGCAATAGACTCAAATTTATTCTCAGCAATTTCAAAATTAATTTTTGTATAATCGGAAATGTTTTTTACTACACTAATATCAAATCCTTCAGGTGCATTAAGTCCAGTACCTACAGCTGTTCCGCCAATGGCTAATTGCTTCAAGTGTTTTAAAGTATTTTTCAAAGCTTTCAAGCCGTGTTTCATTTGTGATTCGTAACCAGAAAATTCTTGACCTAAGCTTATTGGAGTTGCATCCATCATGTGGGTTCTGCCAATTTTAATGTCTTTGCTAAATTCTTTTACCTTTTTATTAAGAATTTTAATAAACGACTCAATCGACGGTATCAGTTTTTCATATATGAGCTTTGTTACAGCAATGTTTGTTGCAGTTGGAAATGTATCATTGGAGGATTGAGACATATTTATCTCATCATTGGCTTTTATGTATTTTGAATCAATAAGTGATTTACCTGACAGCATATTAGCTCTGTTTGATATGACCTCGTTGATGTTCATGTTAGTTTGAGTTCCAGATCCTGTTTGCCAAATGACAAGTGGAAATTCTTTATTATGTTTATTCTGTAAAATTTCATCACAAACTTTTATTATCAATTTCATCTTCTTTTTTTCAAGATTCATCAACTCATTATTTGAGATCGCACATGATTTTTTTAAAATTGCAAATGAATGAATAATTTCTGTGGGCATTGAACCAGGCTGGCCAATTTTAAAATTATTTATTGATCTTTGGGTTTGTGGTCCCCAGAGAGAATTTTCTGGAATTTTTACTTCACCTAATGTATCAGATTCAACTCTAAATTTTTTTCCCATAATGCAAATTTACGAATTGTTGATAAAGTATTTTTTTTTTGAAGGAATTCTTTGGTCCTTATTTTATATATTTATAGATATGTTTGAGTTTGATCAATATCTAGGTTTCATACTATTTATGACGGTTGTTACAATTGGATTTTGGTTAATGATTTTATTACTAACTTTCATATTACCATATTGGGTAACAGGCTCTTTTTTTGAGTGGCTTAAAGAAATAAAAAAAAAATAATATTACTTCAAACTCAAAAGATAAGATTTCAAAAATTCTTCAATATTTCCATCTAAAACACTTGAAGTATCAGTGGTTTCAGTATTTGTTCTAACATCTTTTACCATTTTATATGGATGAAGAACGTAGTTTCTTATTTGAGACCCCCATTCAATTTTCTTTTTACTTTCCTCGATTTTCTTTCTCGCTTGAAGTTTTTTATTTAATTCAATTTCATAAAGCTGAGATTTTAGCAGTAAGATTGCTTTATTCTTGTTATCTAGTTGTGACCTTGTTTCTGAATTCTCAATTATTATCCCTGTTGGCTTGTGTGTTAGTCTGACGGCTGTTTCAATTTTATTGACACTTTGTCCACCGGCTCCACTTGATCTCATTGTTTCCCATACAATATCAGAGTTATTTATCTCGATTTCTATACTGTCATCAACCAAAGGATAAACATAGACTGATGCAAATGAAGTATGTCTTTTTGCGTTGCTGTCAAAAGGGGAGATACGTACAAGCCTGTGCACACCATTTTCACCCTTGAGCCATCCAAAACAATATTCCCCATCAATTTGAATAGTAATTGTTTTTATGCCAGCAACATCACCATCGATACAATTTAATTCTTTGGTTTTAAAGTTTCTTTTTTCACACCACATCAAATACATTCTTGAAATCATCTGAGCCCAATCGCAACTTTCAGTTCCTCCTGCACCTGCAGTTATTTGAATAACTGCAGACATTTCATCACCTTCGGCCGAAAGCATATTTTTAAACTCGAGGGATTCTAAACTGTTTTTAGCCTTATTAAATGACTTGTTGATTTCATCTTCCTCAATTTCTTTATTTTTAAAAAACTCAAAAAGAACCTCCAGCTCATCACAAAGCTCTGCTGTTTCTTTAAACTGTGAAACCTTATTTTTAGTTAAACTTAGTTTTTTTAAAATCTGTTGAGCTACTTTAGAATTTTTCCAAAAATCGTCTTTAATGGTTTGACTCTCTAGTTCTGAAATGATTTTGTTTTTCTCCTCGAGGTCAAAGATACCTCCTTAAAGCACCTAGGCGTTCAATTAAATCTTTAATTTGATCTGTTGTTACCACTTCGTAAATTTAAATAATTAATTGTTTTTAAAATCATGATAAATTATATTTACTGTCATGCATATAAATTTAATAAGTGATACTGTTACAAAGCCATCCAATGAAATGATAAATTTCATGAATAACTGCAAAGTTGGTGATGATGTTTTTAAGGAAGATCCAACAGTAAACAAACTCGAAAAAAAAATTTCTGATTTGTTCGGGATGGATCATGCTTTATTTTTTCCCTCTGGAACAATGGCAAATCAGACTGCTATAAATATTCTAACAAGCCCAGGAGATCAATTGATTTGTAGCAAATATGCTCATGTTTATAATTATGAGGGTGGGGGTGTTAGTTTTAATTCTGGCGTATCCTGTAAATTAATTGATAAACCTAGGGGTTTATTTAATTATTCTGATGTTGAAGCTGCTATAAATCCTCCGGACTTTTATCACAGTCCAAAATCATCTTTGGTATGTATTGAAAATACTACGAATAAAGGAGGAGGAGCATGTTGGGACTTGGATGAAATAAAAAAAATAAAAGAAACTTGCATTGAAAACAATCTTAATTTTCATCTTGATGGGGCGAGAATATGGAATGCATGTGTTGAAAAAGGATATGATTATTCTGATTTTGGAAAATTATTTGATTCGATATCGGTTTGTTTAAGTAAAGGACTTGGATGCCCTGTTGGTTCAGTTTTAATTTTTAAGGAAAAGTATTTAAAAAAAGCTATGAAAATTAGAAAAATCCTTGGAGGTGGAATGAGACAATCAGGATATCTTGCAGCATGTGGATTGTATGCGCTAGATAACAATATTCAGAAATTGCATCAAGATCACAGCAGAGCTAGGGAAATATCTAATTTACTTGAAAAACTATATTTTGTTGAGGAGGTTTACCCTGTTGAAACCAATATCATTATTTTTAAAAATAAAGATAAATTTTCCACAAAAGATTTTATTGATTTTATGAATCATAAAGGGGTAAAATTGATTGGTATGGGGGATAATAAATTAAGACTTGTTACTCACTTAGATTACACATCCGATCATCATGAGAAATTCATGAAATTGCTTTCAGAAATTCAATCAAATAATCTTTTGAAATAACTAATCTTTTTTTAATTAAATTTGCAGCTTATTCCATTTGTATGAAACAAGGTTTTAATGCCCATGATAATATACTTTCCCTCATTGGAAAAACACCTCTGATTAAGTTAAACAAAATAACCAAAGACTTTAATGGGACGCACTTTTGTAAATATGAAGCTTACAATCCAGGGCACTCAAATAAGGACAGAATTGCCTTACACATAATCAACAAGGCTGAGGAGTCTGGTTTAATTGATAAATATTCAACAATAATTGAGACAAGTTCTGGAAATACAGGTTTCAGTCTTTCAATGATTGCCATGGTTAAAGGATACAAATGTATTGTTGCAGTTTCTTCAAAATCATCAATTGATAAAATTGACATGTTAAAGTCAATGGGTGCAAAAGTTTATGTTTGCCCAGCCAATGTAGCAGCAGATGATAGTAGGTCATATTATCAAGTAGCTAAAAGGTTAAATGAAGAGATTAAAGATTCTTTCTATGTAAATCAATATTTTAATGATTTGAATATTGACGCTCATTATCAAACAACAGGACCAGAAATATGGGAACAAACAAATGGAAAAATTACTCATCTTGTTGCTAGTAGTGGTACTGGTGGTACAATTTCTGGAATAGGCAGGTTTTTGAAAGAAAAAAATGAAAATATTAAAATTATTGGTGTTGATGCTTATGGTTCAGCACTGAAAAAATTTCATGAAACTGGTGAGTTTGATGAATCCGAGATCTATCCTTACAGAATTGAGGGAATGGGAAAAAATTTAATCCCAACATCAACTGATTTTAAGGTCATAGATCATTATGAAAAGGTTGGTGACGAAGAAAGTGCACACTGTGCTAGAGAAATCACTTGTAAAGAAGGTTTATTTGTTGGTTATACATCTGGAGCATGTTTACAAGCTTTGAAACAACTAAACGAGAATAATATTTTTGAAAGTGACAGTGTTATCGTATCAATTTTTTGTGATCATGGATCCAGGTACATGAGTAAAATTTATAGTGATGAATGGATGGAGGAACAAGGATTTAGTATAAATAGAACAAAGGAGCAATTTTCATCAATTGAATATATAAAGTAAAAAATGTCGGATTTATTTGAAAAATTTAATAAGAGTATGGGTCCACTTGGTAAATGGGCTAGTATCGCTGAAGGTTATTTTGTTTTCCCAAAACTTGAGGGTAAAATATCCAATAGAATGAAATTCAACGGAAAAGAAGTTATTACATGGAGTGTTAATGACTATCTTGGACTTTCTAATCATCCAGAAGTCAGAAAAATAGATTCTGAGGCAGCAGAAAAGTACGGATCTGCATACCCTATGGGTGCCAGAATGATGTCAGGCCATACTTCAATGCATGAAAAATTAGAAAATCAACTTGCGGATTTTGTTAATAAAGAAAGTGCATATGTACTCAACTTTGGTTACCAAGGAATTTTATCTATAGTTGATACTTTGGTATCAAAAAATGATGTGATTGTTTACGATGTCGATGCCCATGCATGTATTGTCGATGGTGTCAGATTACATCTTGGTAAAAGATTCACTTTTAAGCACAATGATATAGAAAGTTTAGTAACTAACCTTAAACGAGCTCAAAATATTATTGAAAAAACTGGTGGTGGAATTTTAGTCATTTCGGAAGGAGTTTTTGGTATGAGAGGCGAGCAAGGAAAAATAAAAGAAATATTAAAGCTAAAAAAACAGTTTGATTTTAGACTCCTTGTTGATGATGCTCACGGCTTTGGAACATTAGGTCAGACAGGTTCTGGTGTCGGTGAAGAGCAAGGTGTCATGAGCGAAATTGATGTATACTTTGCAACATTTGCTAAGTCTATGGCTTCAACTGGAGCATTTGTTGCAGGCTCAAATCAAGTTATAAAATTCTTAAAATATAATATGCGTTCACAGATGTTTGCAAAATCATTACAAATGCAACTTGTGGTAGGAGCGATAAAAAGATTAGAAATACTCAGAAATGAACCCGTTCACAAACAAAAACTATGGGACAATGTTAAAATGCTTCAGACTGGTTTGAAGAAAAGAGGGTTTGATATTGGTAAGACGCAAAGTTGTGTTACCCCTGTTTTTCTCAAAGGTGACGTTCCAGAGGCCATGGTATTAGTAAAAGATTTAAGAGAAAAATATAATATTTTTTGTTCTATTGTAGTTTATCCCGTTATACCTAGAGGATTAATCCTTTTGAGATTAATTCCAACAGCTACGCACACCGTAGAGGATATTGATGAAACCTTAAATTCATTTTCTGAAATTAGAGAAAAACTTACTGGTGGTTATTATAGAAAAATTTCAGAAAAATTTAAAGCTGACTAATATTTTTAAATTTTTGTTACATTTGCGCTTTGATGTGCGCATTTAATGCAAAAATAATCTTAAACACTTCAAAACTGTCTTTAATTCTAAGGCGTCTTGCTAGTCAACTTTACGAAAACCATAATTATTTTGAAAATGCTGTACTGATAGGTATCCAACCAAGAGGAAAAATACTTGCAGAAAAATTAAAAGAAATTTTAATTACTGAGTATAAAATAAAAAATATTGACCTTGGTTTTCTTGATATTACTTTTTTTAGAGATGATTTTGGCAGAAAAAATAAAATTCTCAGTCCAAATAAAACATCAATTGACTTCTTTATTGAAGATAAATCAGTGATATTAATTGACGATGTCCTTTACACAGGTAGAAGTGTTACCGCTGCTTTAGCGGCACTTCAATCATTTGGAAGGCCTAAAAAGGTTGAGTTATTAAGTCTAGTTGATAGGCGTTTTTCCAGGGACCTGCCAATCCAGCCTGATTATTATGGAGTAAAGGTTGATTCAATCAATAACCAAAGGGTTGAAGTAAAGTGGGATAAAAATAATAACGAGGGATCAGTCTATATTCTACAAAATGAAAAATAAATTATCGGTTTCAAATTTATTGGGTATTAAATACATAAGTCTTGAAGATATTTACTCCATTTTTAATGCAGCTGAGAATTTTAAGGAAGTTATTAATAGAAAAATTAAAAAAGTACCTAGTCTGAGAGATATAACCATTGCAAATTTATTCTTTGAAAACAGCACTAGAACTAAAATTTCATTTGAATTGGCGCAAAAAAGATTATCAGCTGATGTAGTAAACTTCAGCTCAACTGGCTCATCAATAAAAAAGGGGGAAACCTTGGCTGATACGGTCAACAATATTCTTTCTATGAAGGTTGATATGATTGTAATGAGACATCCAAGTCCTGGAGCAAGTGTCTTCTTATCAAAAAATGTTAACTCATGTATAATTAATGCTGGAGATGGTTGTCATGAACACCCAACTCAAGCTCTTCTTGATGCTTTTACACTAAAATCAAAACTAGGGAGTTTTTCAAATAAAAATATCTTGATTGTTGGTGATATTTTACATTCTAGGGTAGCACTTTCAAATATTTTAGTTTTTAAAAAGCTAGGTGCTAATGTTAAAGTCTGTGGGCCACTATCATTAATTCCAAAATATATCAACACACTGGGTATTGAGTATGAGCCCTCTCTTGAAAATGGATTAAAATGGTGTCATGTTGCAAGCATGCTGAGAATTCAAAATGAAAGAATGAATCAAAGTTATTTTCCAACAACGCGCGAGTATGCCAAACAGTTTGGACTAAACCTCAATAAATTAAGTAAATGCGATAAGGATATAATAATAACCCATCCAGGCCCGATCAATCGTGGTGTAGAACTATCAACTGACTTGATTGACTCAGGCAAGACCGTGATTTTGGATCAAGTTGAAAATGGCGTTGCTGTTCGGATGGCAGTTTTGTATTTACTAGCTTCAAAATTGTGAGTATAAACTATTGTTCACTGATTATCAAGAAAGGATTGGAAAATGAAAATTTGAAAGCCTTGATTTCCAAATTCTCAACCAACTTAATTGTTGAATTCGAAGACTTTAATGATTTTAACTTATTTCACGAAAATTCTTTCAACTCGTATGTGAATCTGAAAAATAAATCAATTGTGATATTATCAAATACACTTACAAACTCAGATAAGTATAAATTTTCTTTTTCCCCAACAATTCAAGAAGCAAAAGACATCATTCAAATTGAAGAAATTGAGAGAGAAATTGATTAATTTTAAACTAAAGTGAAAGATTTTTCAGATTACAGAAAAAATTATTCGAAATACAGTCTTCTTGAGGATGAGCTTGTAAAAGACCCTTTTGATTTGTTCAAAATTTGGTTGAAGATGGCTGAGGATGATGACCAAATTGATGAACCTAATGCTTTTACATTAAGTACCGTGAATAAAAAAAATGAACCAAGAAACAGAGTTGTTTTAATGAAAAAACTCAAACAAAATGGTATTGTTTTTTTTACAAATTATGATAGCAAAAAGGGCGAATCAATTAAAAAAAACAAAAATGTTTGTTTGTCATTTTTCTGGCCTTCTCTGGAAAAGCAAATAATTATAAATGGTATTTGCTCAAAGATTTCTGAAAAAGATTCTGATGACTATTTCTATTCAAGACCTTTAGATAGTCAGATTGGAGCCTTAAGCTCTGATCAAAGTAAAGAAATTCCTAATAGGCAGTATATCGAAGAAAAGTTTGAAAAATTAAAAAAAAGTAAAGTAAAAATTAAAAGACCAATGAATTGGGGAGGATTTTTTGTTGAAATTAATGAGTTTGAATTCTGGCAGGGTAGACGTAATAGACTACATGACAGAATTGTTTTTTCAAAATCAAAAAATAATTCTTGGGAAATAAAGAGATTAAGTCCTTGAAAAAACTTATTATAATTCGTCATGCAAAATCTGATTGGTCAAATAATACATCAGATTTAGATAGACCAATTTCGATGAGAGGAGTAAATGATGCCAAGATAATTTCCAAAATATTCGACTCCCAAAATTTACATCCAGAAATTATATATACAAGCATTGCAAAAAGAGCAATTGAAACTTCAAAGATTTTGATAGGAAGATCAAAGTTTCTATCCAACTTAGTTTGTTTAGAAGTAGATGAATTATATGATTTTAGTGGAAATGGCGTAAAAACATTTATTAAAAATTTAAATGAAAAGTATTCTACAGTTTTAATCTTCACTCATAACAATTCTTGCAACTTTTTGGTTAATGATTTTGCCAACAGATTTAATTTACATGTCCCTACTTGCGGAATGTTGATTTTTGAATTTAATGTATCTTTGTGGGCTGAAATTGAAAAGTCTGAAAGTTTTTCTTTTTTCTTCCCAAAACAGTACAGGTGAAATATGAATTTAAAAATCGTGAGTTAAGTTGGCTTGAATTTAACGAGAGAGTCCTACAAGAGGCGTGTGATCGAACAGTTCCAATAATTGAAAGAATCAGATTCATTGGAATCTTCTCGAACAACTTAGACGAGTTTTTTAAGGTTAGATACGCTACAATTAAAAGAATTGCAGTTTCTCCGCAAAAAAATAAGAAACTGTATAAAGGACTTACTGCAAAAGACCTATTAAACGAGATAACAAAAAGAACTATTGAAATTCAAAACAATAGCTCAAAAATTTTAAAATCCATAAAGTCAGAGCTGAAGAATGAAAATATTTATTTTATTAACGAGAAAAATATCCCAACCATACATATAGAGAAAATTTTTTCTTTTTTTTCTGAAAAAATTTTACCTCAAATGGAGGTAATCATATTTGATAAATCAAATTCATTTCCTGTTTTTAAAGATTCTAATTCATTTCTTATCGTTCAGATTCATACAAAAGTTGAATCTGTGATTTATGCTTTGATAAAAATCCCTGAGCAAATTAATAGATTTTTTGTCATTGATGAATCAGAAAAAAAATATGTGATATTTATTGATGATATAATTAGATACCATTTAAAAGATATTTTTAAAATTTTTAGTCCGAAAAAAATCTTTGCTTTTAATATTAAAATGACCAGAGATGCTGAGTTAGATTTTGCCTATGATATATCCAAAAGTTATCTAGAAAAGATTTCGCAGAGTTTAAAAAAGAGGCAAAAAGGAAAGCCTGTAAGGTTGGTCTATGATTCTTTAATTTACGATGATATATTAAAATTTTTAATAAGAAGAATGGGTATTAATAAGAGCACTGATAGTATAATTCCTGCTGAAAGGTACCACAATAGAAGAGACTTTATGCAATTTCCTGATTTTGGAAAGTATAATCTTACATATGCTAAAACTCAGCCTCTAAACATCAAATTTTTTGATAAAAATGAAAGTATTTTCCAAACAATAAAAAATAGAGATGTTTTACAACACACTCCTTTTCATAAATTTATTTATACATTAAGATTTTTGTCTGAAGCTTCCATAGATCCTGATGTGAAATCTATTTCAATAACGATTTACAGACTTTCAAAACTGTCGATGATTGCAAACACCCTTATTAATGCCTCAAAGAATGGAAAATTAGTTACAGTTCAAATAGAGCTCCAAGCTAGATTCGATGAAAAAGCCAACATAAAATACGCAAAATTATTTGAGGAAAATGGTGTTAAGTTAGTTTTTGGCTTACCCAATCTTAAAGTACATGCCAAAATTTGTGTTGTGGAAAAGAAAAATGGTAGAAAATATGATAAATATGGCTTTATAAGTACAGGTAATTTTAATGAGTCAACAGCCCAGGTTTATACTGATCTTACATTGTTCACAGCTAATAGAGAAATCCTAAATGATGTATCAAGTATATTCGATTTTATTGAAATTAATTACAAAAAAATTAAATTCAATAAACTGTTTATATCCCCATTTAAAACCAAGTCTACTTTCAAGAAACTAATAAGAAATGAAATTAGAAATGCCAAAAAAGGTCAAATTGCCTGGATTAAGATTAAACTGAACAGTATTACTAATTATGAAATGATTGAGGAGCTGTACAAAGCAAGTATTGCAGGTGTAAAAATTGAAATGATTGTTCGTGGAATATGCTGTTTAATTCCTGGAAATAGTGAATTCAGTAAAAATATTGAGGCTAAAAGTATAGTTGACAAATACCTAGAGCATACCAGATTTTTTATTTTTTGCTCAGGAGGTGAAAATAAAACTTATATTTCTTCAGCAGACTGGATGACAAGAAACTTAGACAACAGAATTGAAGTAACATGTCCTATTCTTGAACCGTATAATAAAAAAGAAATCCTTGAAATATTTAATATTTATTGGTTAGATAATTTAAAATCACGAAAACTAAATTCGTTAAAAATAAATCAGTACTCAAAGAATAATAAGGAACCATTAAAATCCCAAAATTCAATATATAATTATTATAAAAAAAATCTTGAAAAATAAAATTAATTACATGCGCATTGCAACAATTGATATTGGATCAAATGCGATTAGGATGTTAATTTCAAACGTATATGAAATTAACGGTAAAAAAGTAAGTACAAAAAACAATATTGTTAGAGTTCCATTGAGATTAGGTGAAGATTCCTTCTCAAAATCAACATTGTCTGATTCAAGCACAAACAAATTAATAAAATCATTTAAGGCATTTAAGTTATTGATGGATATTAATGATGTGGATTCATTTTTAGCGTATGCAACCTCGGCAATCAGAAATATTAATGATTCTGAGACTTTGTTAAAACGAATTTTTGATGAGACTGGAATAAAATTGGAGGTAATCTCTGGTAAAAAAGAAGCACAAATCACCGCTCAACAAGATATTTCTGCTCATATTGGCAAAACAAAAAATTATTGTTTTGTTGACGTTGGAGGCGGAAGTACTGAAGTAATTATTTTTAAAAATTTAAAAATTTTCAAATTAAAATCCTTTAAAATTGGTTGTGTTAGGCTCTTGGATGATGACGTGGATAATCAAATTTGGAATAAATTTGAAAAATGGCTCATACAAAACGCAAAAGAATTAAAAAAACTCAAAATTATTGGTATTGGTGGAAATATTAATAAAATTTTCAAAATATCAGGAATAAAATATTCAAAGCCCTTAAACAGAAAAAGCTTTAAAAAAACTCTAAAAAAGATTGAAAACATGTCATTGTCAGATAGACTTACTAAATTGAAACTCAACCCTGATCGTGCAGATGTCATAGTTCCAGCAGGTAAAATCTATCATTTTATTTTAAAAACACTTGGTGTTGAAGAGATATATGTTCCAAAAATTGGATTAGCAGACGGTATGGTAAATGAAATTATAAAATAGTTACAAATCCAGTTTTAAATCTTCTTTGAATCTTCCTACCAAAGGGTTAATTTCAATCATCTTGGTTAATTTTTCACTTGGAGATGAAAAATAATCTCCATTTTTTTTCTCCTCTACCTTTGATAAAACTTTTATATTGTAATTGTTCAGTTTTGTTTGTAAAAAAATAGTAAAAGCTTCTCTTTCTTTTTCAAATTCACTTAAACTTACTTTTGAGGGCAGTGTAAATGTAATTGAGTTTTCATCAAGTGTAGGCTCATTCATTTCTAGAAGACTTGAGAGACTCTTTTTACCCAAATCATTGATTTTTTTTGAATACTTCTTAATCTTATCTTTTAGGGCATCCAAATTAAAGTTATCGGATGATTTCTTTTTTTCAGATTCAATTAAATCTTTTTCCTGCTTAGCCTGTTTTTTTAGTTTTAAGCTTGAAAGAGATAGTGCAGAAATATTCTCCTTTTCTTTGACATTCTCTACTGTAGATTTTTTTAATAATTCTTTTTTTTGAAATTTTTCCTTATCGACGTTGTTTTGCTTAAATGAATTGTTTCCAGAATTTATTTTTGATTTGGAGTCCTTATTTTCAACTTTTTTTTTTTCCTCCACTAAATTTGAGGATTCATCTTTTTTACAAATCTTCATTAATGATATTTCAACCACTAACTTTTTATTTTCGAACTTCGATAAACTTATAATAGAACCCTCCAAAATTTCAATTGCATGAATAAGTTTATTTTGTTCTGCGAGTTTGGATTGGTCTATAACTTTCTCAAAATTATTTTCATCTTCGATTAATGATTGTGAATTAGATGCCTTTGCAACAATAAGGTTCCTAAAATGCTCGACTAAACCCTCCAAAAAATCTTTCTCACCAAAACCTTTGTCAGAAATTTCATTAAACTTTAGAATTGAGTTGTTGAGTTCCGATTTTAATATTAAATCTGAGATCTCTAAATATGTATCAGTATCAAGTATGTTTAAAATTTGAGATGTTTTTTCTAATGTTATATTTCCATTAGTGTAGTTGATCACCCTATCTAAAATTGTTAGTGAATCACGAAGCGAACCAAAAGCTTTTTTAGCAATAATTGAAACAGCTTTCGGTTCGTAATTATATCCTTCAGATTTAATAATTTCTTCTAAGTATTGTTTACTATCTAAATCTGATATTTTATTAAAGTCATAGATTTGACATCTTGATAAAATTGTAGGTAATATCTTATTTTTTTCTGTTGTTGCAAGAATAAATACAATGTGTGGTGGAGGCTCCTCAAGTGTCTTTAAAAAGGCATTTTCAGCTTCTTTAGTGAGCATGTGAACTTCATCAATGATGTAAACTTTATATTTTCCAAGTTGTGGTGGTATTTTAACTTTTTCAAGTAGATCTCTTATGTCATCAATCTTCCTGTTTGAAGCAGCATCAAGCTCAAAAATATTGAATGCATAATCATAATTTTCTAATCTTATAAATTCTTTGTTGATCTCACGAGCATAAATTCTTGCACACGTTGTTTTACCAACCCCTTTTGGTCCACAAAATAAAATAGCAGAGGGAACTTTATTTTCCTTTATTGAATTTTTTAAAGTGTCTGTTACATGATTTTGTCCAATAACTTTACTAAACTCATTTGGTCTATATTTTAATGCCGATACTTTGTAATCCATGCTTATTACAAATATATATTAGACGATTAATTTTTTAATATTTTTTTCAAAATATATTAATTTTGATGTGGCAGGTCTCCTTATCGCTTTTTTAAAGAGGAAAGTCCGGACACCAAAGAGCTTTGTAGCGGGTAACACCCGTCGCTATTTTTTTAGTAGGAAAAGTGCAACAGAAAGTATGTACAGTTAGGCTGTAGTGGAATCATGTAAACTCTGCAAGGTGTAACGCCAAGTAAATCAACGTTTGAGGGTTGCTCGCTCGATGTTGAAGGGTAGGCGGCTAGAGTTTAGTAGTAATACTAAACCAAGATAGATGATAAGGCATGACAGAATCCGGCTTACAGACCTGCCTTTATATAATCTTTTGTTTTTGGCCCACAATTAAAAATCATATCAAGAATACTTAAACCATCAATAAATCCATTTTTTTCTTCAAAAGTTTGAGAATACTTAATATTTGTAGTGTTTTTAATTTCCTTTGAATCAATTTTTTTAATAGTTAAACTGTTAGAGTATTCCTTAAAATTAAAATCTATGGTATTATTCAAGTAATCCAATTCCAACCATTTTAAAACCAATTTGACTGAATTTAAATTTAGTTTGTAAAGATTGTCAATATTAGCTTTATAAAATTCCATCAAATCATCTTCATAAAATTCAAAATATGGAGATGATTGATATGCAATTTTTATGGACTTAAAATGATTTTTTTTCCAATTTGATGATGAATCTATTGAAACTTCTTCATAATATCTTCTCAAATTTTTTCCAGTGTGTTTTATTGGGATCGACAGCATTAATTTTCCATTTGCACCATGGATGTAAGTTCTATTTCTCAGTGTTTGTTTTTTATAATAGGACTTTTTTACCCAAAGAAAATTATTTTTAATAATGGTTTTCCAAAAAAAAATGGATGGAAAATATGTCGGTAACAAAATTGATTTCATTTTTTATTGCGTGAAATAAAAAATTTGTTGGTAGCCCAAGATATAATGCAAAAAATGATAAAGTGAATTAAATAAGATTTTGGTTCACCATCTTCATGGATAGTAGTAAATACCCGATCCCATCTAATTTTCCAATTACTTATACCATCATTGATCCCATCAATGCTCATCCAAATAAAAATTGGCCTACCCACAATGTGGTTCTCTGGTACATAGCCCCATGCTCTGCTATCTTCGCTATTGTAACGATTGTCTCCCATCATCCAATAATAATCCATCTTAAATTTATAGAACGTAGTTTCTACGTCATTTATTAATATTTTGTCATTAATTAACTCTAATTTGTTTTTTTCGTAATCCCTTATGATTTTTTTGTAGATGGGAAGTGTTTGCTTGTTTAATTCTATTTCTTGTCCTTTTTGTGGTATAATAATTGGCCCAAAGTTGTCCTCGTCCCAGTCATACTTGATATCATTAGGAAAAAAACTCGTGTTGTATGATTTTGTTGTTTTAAAAATCCTGTAGATTGAGTCAAAGGTTTTTTTACTTTCCAATTTTTCGAAATCCGAATTGGTCATAGAAATAATTTTCTCTCTTTCTTTAATTTCTGTGACCCTTAATCTGTTTTCGGCTATTATTCTAGATGGTATTCCTTTATGACCAGAAGTTATTATAAAATTCTCGATATCAGAGTTAATCAATGAAGAGATGTAAGGCCTAATGCCCTCAAATTGTTGATTGCTATTTATACCTGATATTTTAAATTTTCTACTGAACCCAGTAATATTTAATTTCAAAAGTTCTTTACTTGAAATTCCATTCTGACTAGTAACTCTATAGTTGAATAAAGGTTTTGCTCTGTAAGGTAATTTGGACAGTTCGCTATTTATGTATAGTAATCCATCTATAATTTCAAGCTTATCACCGGGGATTGCAACGCATCTCTTGACATAGTTTGATTTTTTATCGATAGGTTTCACTACACCTGCTTCCTTGACAAAAAATCTTCTAACTGTATCTGCTGGCCAATTAAATGTTACCAAATCATTTCTTTCTATTTTTTTTATGGCAGGGATTCTCAAGTATGGTAGTTGAGGTTTATTTAAATATGATCTAATACCAGTGCCAACGATTGTGTCGTGAACCATTGGAAAAGCAGCTACAGTTTTCGGTACTCTTGCTCCGTAGTGATATTTACTTACAAACAAAAAATCACCAATTAATAGTGTTTTCTCAAGTGATCCAGTTGGAATAATAAAAGGCTGAATAAAATATGTATGAACAATGGTTGCTAGTATTACAGCAAAAACTATTGATCCTATTGTTGATTCTTTACGCTCATGATTGATTATAATTTCTTTTTTTATTGATTTTGAAAAGTTTATTGAATATATGTAGAGACCAAATGTAATTATAACTAAAAAAATTGATGTCCATGATTTTTTTCCAAAATTTTTACAAGTCTCTATCCATATTACTGGAAACATCATAATATTTACAATTGGAATGAACAATAAAATTACCCACCACCAAGGACGGTTAATTATCCTCATTAAGACCAATGCATTGTAAATTGGAATAAATGCAGCTAAGGATTTGAATCCTGCAGAACTGTATAACCTATACGTACCTAATCCATGAATTAATTGAACAAAAAGAAAAAACAAAAACCAACCTAACCAACTCATAGAAAATCATTTAAAAAGTCATCCATTTCGAAAAAGCCATTTTGACTGATTATCCATTGAGCACAAACAATCGAACCAAGTGCAAAACTGTCCCTGTTTTTAGCAGTATGAGAAATTTTAATTAAGTCTGAAAATGACTCATAAATTACCTCATGGATTCCATTGTTTGATCCAATTCTTTTTGATGCAATTTGCGCATCTTTATTTAATATTGAATCAATATCCTTCTTGATTTTTAATGCAGTTCCGCTTGGTGAGTCAATTTTTGAGGTGTGATGAACTTCGCTGATTCTTAAATCAAACTCATCGCTATTTCTCATAATTTTACTTACTGAATTATTGATTTTAAAAAAAAGATTAACACCAAGACTGAAATTGGGAGAAAATAAGAAAGTGCTATTATTTGTTTCACAGTAATTTTTAATTTTTTCTATGTCATTAAGCCAACCCGTGGTTCCGCAAATGACTGGTATTTTTTTTTCAAAGCATTTCATTATGTTAATGACTGCACTTTCAGGTGTGGAAAATATAATTGCAACATCAGCATCTCCGTCAACCTCATCATTTGGTGAATCTATTATTTGATTTATTGAATGCCCTTTTGATATGGCAATTTTCTCAACCATCTTTCCCATTTTACCATATCCAATTATACAGATTTTCATTAAAAATTATAATTTATTTTTATTCCAATTGAGGGTCCAATTTCACTTGAAAAATCTAATATTGAAGGTTGAAAACTTAGATTTTCATCAACATTATAATCGAGCAAGTGAGCATCAATATTGGCATCTAAAATATTCAAAAAATAAAATCCAACTAAGAAAACCATTGATAAATCCTTATTTTTTCTATAAAAATCTTGACCATCCAATAATCTATCATTGTTCAGGATGACCCCTTGAAATTCATCATCATTGAATCCTGCAAGTCTTCTCTTATATGCATTTCTGTATGAAAAATATTTTTTCTTATTAAAATCATATGCATAACCAGAAATTCCAATAGCAGAAAAAACAATTGGAACTTTCCAGGCTTTTTTGTTGTAAACTTGACCAAGACCAGGAAAAACTGCTGAATAAAACGCTGCCTTTGATGGTCTTAAAATATTTATGTTTTCTTTTTTTACTTGTTCTTGCGCTAATGTTAACAATGAAAAAATTAAAGAAATAATAATAAGATTATTTTTCATCTAGTCGTTTTAAAAACACTTTAAGTTTCTCCTCATTTTGAAAATCAAAACTCACTGATTTTGTTTTTTTACTGAGTTTAAACTTGATATTAGTGTCGTACTTCCTTTGAATATGTTCCTTGATTTTAATGTAGAATTCTGGAACTGACTTTACACTTTTAGAACTTATCCCTTTAATTTGAGAGACAAGTTTTTCTGTATCTCTGACAGACAACGATTTTTTTAAAATTTTTTCATAAACTGATAATTGTTTTGTCAATGAGCTGATATTTATTAGAGCTCTTCCATGACCCATAGAAATGAAATTATCTCTCAGACCACTTTGAATAATTGGGTCAAGTTTTAGAAGGCGAATATAATTTGTGATTGTTGTTCTGTCTTTTCCCACTCTCTTACTCATTTCATCGTGAGATATTTTTAATTCTTCGGTAAGCCTACTGTATGAGATTGCTATTTCAATTGGATCAAGATTTTTTCTTTGAATATTTTCAACAAGTGCCATTTCTAATGATTCTTGATCGTTTGCAAGTCTAATGTATGCAGGTATGGATTTTCTCGATAATTTTTGAAAAGCTCGTAATCTTCTCTCTCCGGAAATTAATGTGTATCGATTTTCATTCTTTTTAACAGTTATTGGTTGAATCAATCCCAATTTTTCAATGGAGGAAGTTAATTGCTCTAACTCATTACTGTTAAAATTTGTTCTTGGTTGAAAAGGATTAAGATCGATTAAATCTATTTGAATTTCATTGAAAAGCTTATTTTTTTTTTGATCAAGTATATTATTTTCATCATCACTGAGAATTGATGATAACCCTCTACCCAAACTCCTCTTTTTGTAAGCTTTCGCCATATTAATTTAAATTTACTATTTCTTGTGCAAATTTTAAATAACTTTTTGAGCCCTTGCTTGTCGCATTGTACATCAAAATACTTTCTCCGTGACTGGGAGCTTCTCCTAAACTTACATTTCTTGGGATGATTGTATTAAAAACAATATTTCCAAAGTGCTTTTTTACATCCTGTTTGACTTGATTTGAAAGCCGAAGTCTAGAGTCGAACATAGTAAGTAAGATTCCTTCCAGTGAAAGGTTTGGATTGTGAACTTTTTGAACTCCCTTTATTGTATTTAACAGTTTACCCAGACCCTCCAAAGCAAAATATTCACACTGTATTGGTATTATTACCGAGTTAGAGCATGTTAGGGCATTTAATGTAATTAATCCAAGAGAAGGTGGACAATCAATTATTATAAAATCATATTTTTGTTTGGTTTTTTCTAATGCGTTTTTCAATAAATATTCTCTGCTGGATTCATTAACAATTTCAATTTCTAGTCCCACTAAATCAATCTTTGCTGGAATTAGATCCAAGTTGGGGCTGCTTGTTTGTATTACGATATTTGATGCTTTAGCATTGCCAATTATAAGATCGTATGAGGACAGAGTAGCTTCATTAGAGTCAACACCTAAGCCTGACGTAGCATTTGATTGAGGATCCATATCAATTAACAAAACCTTTTTTTCTAGGACACCCAATGCAGCAGAAAGGCTTAATGCAGTTGTGGTTTTTCCAACACCACCCTTTTGGTTAGATACAGATATAATTTTACCCATTATTCTTTTATTTCAATTATGAAGATTTCTTCATTTTGTTTTTTCATAAAATGTTTTTCCCTGCCGTATTTTTCTAAGCTATCTAAGTTTTTTAAAGTGGCTATAAGTTTTTTGTCAATTTCAATTTCTTTTTGAAGTTGATTAATTTTCTTCTCAAGATCGTTGATTTGTGATTTTAGTTTAATATTTACAACAACTGAATTCGAGTCTAGAAATAGAATCCATATCAAGAAAACAGTGGTTATTAAAATATATATATTGCTAAAAAGTTTAAAAAATTTAGAATTCTTTATGATTTTGATAAACCTCATTAATTAACTTTTCAATATTTGCAGAAATAGCTTTGAACGAATAATTTTCCTTAATTTTTAAATCAGCGTAATCTTTTGTTTTTTCAACAAATTTTTTGTGCATTGGAATTATCATTTTTTCGAACCTATTTACTACTTCATTTTTTGTCCTAGATCTTTCAGCTATGTCTCTATTTATTCTTCTGTCAAGCCTAATATCATATTCTACATCCAAAAATATGCTTAAATCGAAAAGTTTTCTAATGTTTTTTTTTAACAAAATGTAAATTCCATCAACTATCAGAATATCACAAACATTAATTTTTTTATTTTTTGACAACCTTTTGTGTGATTTATATGAGTAGACTGGACAATATATCTCATTCCCATCAATAAGTGATTTCAAATGTTGATAAAATAATTCAAAATCTATCGAATCTGGATGATCAAAATTAATTTCACATCTCTCAGCAAAACTTAAGTCTCTGTAGTTTTTATAATAAGAATCAAGGCATAAATACTCAACTCTGTATTTATTAAATTGATTGATTATTTTTTTTGATAAATAGGACTTTCCAGAACCTGTTCCTCCACACACAGCTATTACAATCATTACTCATTTTTTGGATTCAATCTGAATATTCCTTTATTCTCAACTGCAATATGAATTAAACCTTCTGGACTTAATTTGACATCTCTAACTCTACCAACATTTTTTGCAACTTTTTCTCGGTAAGTAACTTTTCCATCTTTTAACTCGAGCCTTTCTAAATACATGTATTTAAGTGAGCCAACCAGCAAACTTTCACTCCAACCATCATATCTTTCGCTCCAGATGTATTCGAAACTACTTGGTGCAATTGATGGGACCCAATAGTATAGTGGTTGTTCTAGACCTGGAAGAGCCTTATCTTTTGTAATTGTCGTACCAACATAATTAATGCCATATGTTATTTTAGGCCATCCATAGTTTTTACCAGCGTTAATAATATTTATTTCGTCACCTCCTCTTGGGCCATGTTCATTTGTCCATATTTTACCCGATTTTGGATGTAAGAATAATCCTTGAGGATTTCTGTGGCCATAAGAATAAATTGCTTTTTTTACACCATCTAATTCAAAAAATGGATTATTATCAGGAATAGAACCATCAATATTAATTCTATAAACTTTACCACCATCTTTTTTCAAGTCTTGGGGGTTTAAATCTCTGTTACCACGATCTCCGATTGTAAAATATAAATAACCATCATTGTCAATTTGAATTCTAGAACCAAAATGTTGACCCCTCGTTGTATTTTCCTCTCCCTTGTACAATAGTTTGAGATTTACTAGTTTATTTTCTTGCAATTCAGCACTTGCAATTGCAGTATTTCCACCATTTTCCCTATCTCCAGATGCGTATGATAAAAAAATAAGATTATTATCCTTAAAATTAGGATGTAGCTCAATGTCCATCAGACCACCTTGTCCTCTTTCATAAATTGCCGGCAACCCAGTTAACTCAGTAACATTATTTTCACCAACGATAAAAATGTTGCCTCTTTTTTCCGTATAAATAATTGTTTTTTCGTCAATAAATTCTATGCTCCATGGGATATTTTTTGTGGGATGAATTAGCTCTAAATCATAGATTTCATCTTGAGGTTCGTTGATTGTTTTATCGTATTGTGCACAAGATATATTGATAAATAAAAGTAGTAGTAAAATTTTTTTCATAGCATTTAAAAAAAGTCGGGATGACAAGATTTGAACTTGCGACCCCACGCACCCCATGCGTGTACGCTACCAGACTGCGCCACATCCCGAATAATAAGCAAATATACTTTAATGACAGCTAACATTATATTTTTTTAGTTTCCAATAATTGTAGGGTAGTGGTGTGTAGAAACCAGCTATTAACATAATAGGAACCACCCACCAAGTAAGTACAGCACCACCTGTCAAAATTAAGTCAGTTATGTTCATGGATGCTTCCATACCAATCATTGAAATAAAAGACATCCCCAATGCTGTTTTTAGTGATGAAGAAAAACTCATTTGTTTTAACAAAATAATAGTTTCAAGAATGACGGATGTAATTAATCCATTAACGATTGCTAAGCCCATCACTTCAAAATTAGACCAAGAGTGTTCAATATTTTGGAAATAAAGAATTGTTCCAAAATCTCCAATTGAACAACCAAGTAAACACCATAATGTATTTTTTTTTGCTTTATTCCAAGTAGATTTACAATTCCAATTCACATTACAAAATTATTGAATTGTTCTTATTTTCTTAGATTTGGGATTAAATTAAAGTAATTAAAATGAAAAAGTTATTAATACTATTTACCGTACTACTATTTTGTGCTTGTGATGAGCCTGTAAAAATTGATTCGGCTGATTGGTCAGGAACTATTTCAGCATCTGACGAAAGAAACGCTATAATGAATACGTTCCCTGACGCATATGAAAATAATGATAAAGAAGCGGCACTTTCAATATTTGCAGAGGATGCTGTGTTTTATGTAAATGATACACAATCAACAGCTGTTGAAGTTGTTGATGCTTTTATGACAGGACATGAATATTTTGATGATGTTAAAAATATAGATAGAACAACAACTACAATGTTTTACAATAATGGTGAAATTTATACCAATTACTGGTATACTTGGAATGGAACCAATAAAAAGACGGGAGAATTGTTATCAATTCGAGGACATGCTTGGTTTAAGTGGGACGGATTAAAGGTTGTTGAAGCATATAATGCTTTTGATCCTACAGAGTACAACAAAGTTTTTGAATAAAAACTACATTCGACAAATTTAAAAATCCTCTTAATAAAGAGGATTTTTTGTCGGGGTGGCAGGATTCGAACCTACGACCTCCGCGTCCCA
>CESP01006553.1_pt1 | contig 26739 bp, 16 predicted proteins | sample 531211 | NCBI WGS metagenome assembly CESP01 (sample SAMEA2622074, study PRJEB7988) | marine metagenome | biome: marine biome (ENVO:00000447); feature: surface water layer (ENVO:00002042); material: "saline water (ENVO:00002010), including plankton (ENVO:xxxxxxxx)" | depth 5 m | reverse complement strand
GTCTCGCATCGACCGCCGACATAAGCGATTGCCGACTCAATATTCTTGCTGACCTTCGGGTCTGCTACCATCTCTTCTGACACAACCAACACTAACGAGCCTGCAGCAGCCTTACCCTTGGGTGGCGGACATGCAGAACGATTCATGCAGTTATGAAGAATCACCGATCCAAGCTTTCCTGTATTTGGATCTTTTATCATGGTAGAACCAACAAAGGCTCGACCGGTTTGATCTAAACAGGTCTCTAAGTCTTTACTATCAAAAGATTGGATCGGTGAATCTTCACTGGAGAGCTTCAGTATTTGCGCGAAAGACTTAGCAAATTGTGTGTTTGCGACAGGGTACATGCCAAGCATACCAATCCGGCCGCGGAGTAATCGTGTAGAACGCTCGTTGTCAAGAATAATGTGTGGGTGTCTTGACACATCGTTAGCGAGCGCTAATGCATTACGAGCAATAGTAGGGTTCAGGTTCTCTTGTGCGGTTGGCCACGAAGTAATGTATACTACTTGTCCAGCAGCTTGAACAGAGCGAAGGTAGCGCTCAAAAACAGGATGAAGAGCAGTGACGCTACTACCGGTCCCGCCACCGCCACCAGCAAGGACGAATAACCAATCAACTTTCCCAAACTTGATGCGGAGAGCATCTTCGACAATCGCTCCATTTTGTGCTAAAACCTCTTTTCCATATTGTACGTTTTTTCCGATTCCATCAGAATCGGGGATAAGGACAACGTGATCCTCTTCGACATTCTTTGGAATGTCCTTGCCTGTTGTATTAACAAGCAGTGTTTTGTTAAAACCTAGTTCAAGAAATGCGTTAGCCATCTTGTTACCACCACCACCAACACCAACAAAGCCAACGTTTATTGAAGAGGGAGCAGTGTTCTCAGGAAGCAAATCTTCATCAGAGTATTCCATCTGTAATCCGAAATCTTCAACCATACCAAAATCTTCTGCATCTACTTCTTCGTGATAATGATCTTTCTCTTGGTTAAAAGCAGGTGGTGCCTCTGCGGGAGGTAGAAAATCAAACTCATTTTTATCGCTGTCGTTAGACATTATTTATCACCACCAGTAAGGGCGCCCATAATCATTTTTAACACTGCAGGATTTGCAAGAGCTTTTGTGATCATTGGCATCAAAGCTGGCAGAATTTCATTTAATTGTTCTTCGTCTAAAGACAGGACCATATCACTGGTAGATTCTAAAGAATGAAGAGTTTCGGAAACTATAGAGTTTTCGGTAATTTCTGTTTTATTATCGATTTCTTCCATAATAATTTGTTTAAGTTGTTGTTTGGTAATTCTCATTATTGGTTAACCTTTGCATATCCTGCTTTTTTATCAATCACGATTTGCATATCAACACAATCTTTGAGTGAATCAAGGTGTGAGATCAACAAAACATTCTTGAAATATACCTTAATTAGTTCTAAGATCTGAATAAAACCCGACATATTATCTTCATCTAGAGCAGTACCCGGTTCATCAAGAATAAATAAGTCAGACTTTGGTAGTGATGAAACCCCCAGCAATGCTAAACGAATAGCCATTGCAGAGAGAGATTTTTCTGCACCTGAAGCCATCTCAATAGGTCGTTCTTCATACTTTGGATGTTTGATATTAATATCAAACTTATTACCAGCAGCCTCAAAGAATACCTCAAAGTCAACAATATTAGCAAGCACCTTAGCAACTTCTTCATTAATTACTGGTATTTTCTTTTTAATAACATCGTATGCAATACCATTGGGATGCATGCATTGCATGAATAAATCAAACGCAGCAAATTCTGTCTGCAGGTCTCTGTATTCCTGTTTTTGCTCATTGATGTTTTCTATTTTTTGTTCGTAGGAGCCAACAGACTTTACAAACTCCAACGTAGCTGCTTCACAATCGCTGATCCTGCTTTCTGTTTGTTTGATCTTGTAGCGGCACTTATTAAGTTGAGCAACCAGCAACTCTAGATTTTCAATTGCTTCTTTATTAAGTTCGTATTCATCATGTTTAGTTTGAAGCTCATCAAGTTTATTGGTGATTGTATGAACTAAGTTCTTATTTTTTTCAAGCTCCAAATTCATATCGGCTATATTAGAAGAAATTTCATGCTTACTATTTTCTATGTTACGATATTTTTCAAGCTGCTCTTCTACTTCATCTGGACTGAATTTTAAAATCTGTTGCTTCAGTTCTTCAATTGCATCCAAAACATTTTTTTGCTCAACTTCAATTGTAGTTTTGTTAGCTACAGCAATGTGTGCGTCTCTAATAAACTTGCACGTCGGATAAGACGTACCACACGGAATACTATTCAATAATTTTTCTTTATTGATTACATTTTCGTAATCATCAGTTAATTTATCTATTTCTTTTTCTTTGTTAGAGAGTTCACTACTCTTACCATTAATTTCGTTTTGCAGTTTAGTATAATGCTCTAAATCAAACTCTGTAATAAAATCGTTTACTTTTTTATAAAGCTGCTGCTTAAACTTTAAAGTGTTATTTATTTCATTGTTTCGAGATTCTAACGAAATGATTTGATTTTGTTTTGATGCAATTTCTTTTCTAACTGTTGAAATATCAATAATTTCAGCCGGAATAGAATCGATTTTGTTTTGTATTTCCGAATCTACTTCTTTTAATTCCACTAGTGCAGACTTTAACGAACTACACAACTGTCTACGGTCAGCTAAACCAATTCTAGACTCTGACAAAAGCGCTTCGGCCGATTCGAGTTCTTCATCATAGTTTTTACTTTCTAATCTTTTCAGAGCACCTTTAAGATCAACTGAATCTTCCTTGGCTAATTTGAACTTACGGTCAAACAACTCAAGGTCAAGAAACTTAGCGATAATTTCTTTACGGCGGGTCGAGCCCTCATCAATAAATGCCAAAGCACCATGCTGGGAAGATAACGATGACACTGAGAAATCATCAAGAGTACCAAATTGTTTTCTAATATTAGCGTCGGTTAGAGTTCTGGTTAAACCATTTAGTGAAACTGTCTCTCCCATTACGGGATCAAATACTTCAAAGTTTAAATCAGTTTTAGCTTCAAGTGTTTCGGCACCTTTAAGTCTTTTGACATATTTCTTTGCAGAGCGCTCAACAGTGTAAACTCTGTCGTCGATTTGTATTTTTACTTTGCCGCGACAAAACTCCTTATTTTGATTAATAACATTTAAATTCTTTCGTTCATTCTTGGATGTTGTATTAAATAGCGTCCATAGGATACCATCAATAATACTACTCTTGCCAGAAAAGTTTTTACCAAAGATTCCAATGATACCACTTAGCTCTTCAAAGCTAACATTATTACCATCCCCGTAATTAAACAGATTGTCAAACTCAAAGTCAACAAGTTTCCAGTTAATATTTCTCGATACATCTTCATTGTCCTCAACAATTTTATTATACTTTTTATTTAATTCGTAAACTTTCTCAAGTGTTTTTTCTGGTACTTCATAATCGACCAGATATTCATCAATTAATTCTTCTTGTACTTTTATATCTCTAAGGTTTTCAGTCTGCAAGCCGTCTGTTATACCTTCTACTGAGCCTCTTTCCCCAGATGCGCGATTCAAAAATGATATTGTTTCAGGTTTAAACCTGTGTTTAGCAATATCTACTGCTCTTTTCATAGAGTCAAGCGGTAAATTATTATTACTAACGAGACGAAGACGAGCACCAAGCGGAATAGAAATATTCTTTGGCATTCGTCCTTTGCGAGTAAGTTCGATAGTAATAAACGGCTTCGGGTTAGTAAGTGAGACATGCCTTGTTGCCCAAGTGTTTTTATCTTGAATATCCCAAATAAGATAACCCTTATCATTTGACTCTCCATGATTTTGTTGTACGAGAGAGCCGGGGTATTTTGCTCTACCACTATTATCTACTTTCTGATCAGTCTTGTGAATATCACCAAGCATAGCATAGTCGTACTTCTCAAGCTCATCAAGAGATATATCGCCATGTGTCATCATCCAGCCGCTGTCAGTAACTGAGCCCACAACAGAGCCATGATACAAGGCAATATTGACACGATCTTCTGGTAACACTTTCTGCCAGTTCTCAGGATCAACAATAGACAAGACGTGCAGATCAATACCGGGTGCAACCTCCACCACCGATGCATACTTATGAAAATGGATGTTAGGGTGTTTAAGATAGTCAACAATAGGCGATATGGCATCAAGCCTACCACTATTCTTAAGATTCATATCATGATTACCGAGAATCATATGATAAGGTGCAATGTCGGCTAAGCCAACAAACAATTCGCTCATCATTTTAATTGCTTCTGGTGACATGTCGAGCTTTGTATGAAAGGTGTCACCCGTGTTCACAATAATGTCGGGCTTTTCTTCTCTCAACTTTTCGTAAAGCTGTTCAAATACTGCTCGATATTCTTTATGATATTTTAATTTTCGCACATGAATATCGGAAACGTGCGCTATTTTGATGCTCACAGATGCACTCCTGTAATATTTACTATATCACTATACAGTGTCGCTGTCAAGCATTTTCTTTAGCTAAACTTTTACCTTTAGCTCCGCGTTCAGCAGTTTTGTCTTGCCAAGCTTTATATGCAATTGACCAAGATGAGGGCAAAAGCCTTGTTCCGGTTGACTCAGACTTGTAAAAACTCCCTTGACCTTCGGAACCCCACTTATTAAAATCTCGCACTAGATCTGCTAATTCTTGAATATCCATCGTTTGATAGTATTGCTTAAGATCTTCCTTTTCGGCGCCGCGAGTAAACGTATCCTTAAATCCTTTTGGAAGGCTATCATATGGCACATACGTAATGTAAACGCCTCCGCGCGCAGTTTGTTGCATTTTACCAGTACTCTCAATTTCACCTCTGGAAGCAAACTCAGCTTCAAGACGATCCATAGCGATATCTTTAGCATCATCAGCACCAATACCTTGTTCTAAATCTGCAGGGGTTTCGCCTTCGCGGCTACTAGAAGCAATAGCATCTTCAATAAATTCAGCGCGTGCATCGGATATATTTTGACCGGCTTCAATAGCGTTTTGTAGTTGTTCTGCGGCGGCCGGTGTAGTACCAACACCTTCTAATTCTTGAACATTTGACGCAACCTGTGTGCCAAACGCCAACGCAGCCATAACACTTATTGAAACGCCTGCTTTTCTAGCCGCACTTTTTATACTATCAAGTAGTGATTTTTCAAGAATTAGTCTTCGTTCTTCGGTAAGATCAAGTTGCATTTCTGATATTACTTCGGTGATTGTTTGCTTGATGATACGAAGCTCTATCTCTTCGCGAACAATGTTTCTTAGTTTAGTTTCACCAATAATCATGATTTAATTATTCATTAATGTCTTTGTCAGCGTCGTCTTTTGTTCGTTTTGTAAGAGCTTTAACCGCTGCTGTCGTATTTGCTTTTTGCTGTCCAGCCGCTTGTGCTTTATTGAAATCTTTTTGATTTTTCTTAAACTTATCTTTTAAATTTTTCATTTGATCAATTGGACTTTCTTCCAAAGCAGGCTCAACAACATTAGTTTTGATTTCTTCTGCGTCTTCTAAGGCTTGGTCTCGTTTCTGTTCAACATCTTCTAATTTTGCAACTTTATTAGCATCGCCTTCAATTTTTGCTTTTTCTTGTTGTTTCTTGAGTATTACTGCACCAGTATTAACAATTTTGGCACCAGCCATTGGTATAAAATCAAAGATAAATGCTGTCGCGACAAATGGATACCATACTAATTTGTAAATTAAAGGACTATCAGTTCTAATTTTTTCTGCTATATCTTGAATTAACTGCACAGCTTTGTCACCCTGCTGAACAGCAGCTAAAATTTGATCACCGGCGATGGGTATACTTCTAATTGCATCTCTACCCTTTTCAGTTCTAATTAGAACTTGCATGACATTAGCCATTGCGCGAGCCATTTGAATTGTTAAAATAATTCCTTCTTCTAATAACTCCTCGTTAATCTCTTCTTGTTCTACTTCTTCGTTAATCCAACGATTAAAGTTTTCGTTAATAAATTTTTGATTGTTATTCATCTTACACCTCCGTAAGTAAATCTAACAATAAATAGTTATCTCTGTCGATAAACGATGCATTTTCTTTTCTTTGTGCGAATATCTCTTTAGGCATTGAGCCTACATCTTCGTATCCGGTAACATCAATTTTATAAAGCTCGATATCATATCGAAGCAACATGTCAATAATCCTACGCTCTTTTTTTGCGGCGTCGGGATCGAGGGCAATGTAGATTGGGGTGTCGTTCCGTACAATCTTTCGTAATAAGTCGGACCCTGACCGTAAGGTTGAACCCAATATAGGAACAGCATTTCCGGCGACCAGTGCATCAAAAACTCCTTCTACTAATACTAAATCATCATTCCAGTCAATAAATAGGTCGTTAAACACTATATCCTTCGACGCTCTTGGGTTTTTATACTTATAAGAGTCTCCAGTATAGGATCTAGCGATAAAGTAGCTACAATCGCCATCTACGTCAAAAGACGGTATGATTATTCTATTACGATATTCTCCGTCGAAACAGTAGCCAATTTTCCATTTGAGAATATCTTGCTTTGAAACACCTCTAGACTGCAAGTATTTCATTGCATAGCGTCCAGTCGCTGGTGGTACAGCACCAGTTAGACTTGTGAATTCTTCTGGGAGTTGTATTTTTTGACTCCCTGCTTCAGACTTCTCCTCACTAAAAAGGTCAGCAAATCTTTCCAAGTCTGCACGACCTGATATTGAGTCCCATTTTTGTAATTGGAGATAAGAACCAAAACGGCGTATAACGCGCCTAATATTACGACCCCGATAATCACAAATCCAACACTTAAATACATTTTTATCAATGTTAACAGAAAACTTACGTTTGTGGTGATTGCACGACGGACACTTGAAAAGAAGTTCGTGTCCTTTGTCGAAGTGGTTTCCAAGCGTTTCATATAAAATCTTTTTTGCTTCTTTTTTATTCATGCACCCTCACATTAAGTATAAAATATTATGCATGATGTGTCAAGAATTACTTTCTATTTCCCATCCTGCCTTTGCAATTACTATTGCATCAGCCCTATCATAACTCTCAGGCTTCGGATTTCCGTGTCTAGTATATTCTATTGTAAAAGCCGGCTCGGTGTCAAGCAAGTGTTCTAAAACAACTTGTTTTGCTTTTTGTCCGCGAGGAACTTTAATACCAACTTGCTTTCTGGCAGAAGTAGCGCCAATATATTCAGGACGAATTTCAAACACTTCAAACAATAACCACGACACAATGCCGTTAAATTTTTGTAACGCTGCCATTGTTTTAGCTGACGAGCCTCCAGAATTAAAGAATGTAAACGGCTGTTCAATATAAATGTGTTTAATAGGATACATAGAATCTCCAAACCCTGCTGAAGAGTTGTCATCATTGTTTAACTGATACATTTCATATAAATCTAAAATCTTTTCTTTAATTGCAATTGTTTTATCAAAGATATTTTTGTACCTTCTTAAATCAATTGAATCATAATATAGCAATTGTCCATCGGATACAACTGCAAAACCAGTAATACTGGTTGATACATCTACGCCTAAAATCATTTAAACCTCGTATTGTTTCCAAGCGTGTCTTTCGCGATCGGGGATATACCCAAGATCGTTTTGATAGTTATAGCATTCCTGCTCAAAACGTATCAAAAAATACGCCAAATGTTTATCTCTATATTTTATCATACCTTTTATAAAATCGTAAGCGTATAAAGCATAAAAACCAACAACAAATAATTCTTTTTGTTGTTCAAAGTGAATTAGTTCATGATTCATAGTATATTCATCGACTTCTTCTGAAAGTATAATAAATGGAAAAATTGTAATCGCATACACACTTATAACAATAGAAAAAATCTTTGTTAAGGTTTTAGACACAATAACAATCGGCATCACAAGTCCATTTTTAATTTAAAAACATAGTCCTGATCCTCGTCTTTTAATATCGGATCAGCTAATGTTGCAATACCAATAAGATTTTTTTCTTCGTCATACACTGCAACCTTGGAAATATAAACTTGTCTTCTAAATTTTTCATTATATCCAATGTGACTAGATGAAACAATGTTTTTTAACAATCTTTCTTGATTCTCTTCATAAACATGCGATGATGTAAATTGAATTAGCTGCTGACTAGAACTAATAAACGTAGGGTTATTAGAATAGTTTACTTGCCCTCTATGGGCTCTAGCATACATTGTTATTGTTTCAGTGGTGGTTTCTGCCTCAAAGCTCATTGCAAACGATGCATTCGTATATGTGGCACTTGTAGTGCTAGTAGTGACACCATCTCGGGCGCCGGCACCCCAATAAATCCATTTAGGATACTGATCTGCTGCACTGGCTTCTAAGCCTATCTTAGAGTTTTTAAATAAGTTTTCCGAGCCAGTTAAAATAATAAACCCTTCATCATACATAACAACACCCTGAACGGCGCCAACATTTGAGCCTGTGCTTGCACCAGCAGTGTTTTGTATAAGCTCACCATTTTGTTTGCTATCCGTAATCTCAGCTAACAAAGTACCTGTTACGTGCCAACGCAATGATACAGTACCGGGCTTAATTCTATTTCCATAAAAGATTGATGGTATATGAATTAGATTTATTTTTTGCTCATCTTTGTTTCCAAAAGAAGACGTAACCTTATAATGTTCGCTCAACGTACCGTAGTGGTTGAGAAGCGGCCGCAATGACCAGTAGTACATGTTATGTCCACAAGTAGCTTTACTGCGAGCGTCACAGCTACCAGAGGGTGTTGTAATAAACTGTCTACGTATGCTAGTATTCTGTGGATAGACACCATTGATTCTATCGCCAAAGGCAAATTCGGTTGCAAGAGTCTCCGTGGTAATAGCAGAAGAAGTCATGTGCAAACTAACACGAGTACTATCTTTTGATAAGTAAGGAAGTATTAGGTTATTAGAACCACTAAGTCTATCAATATTATATTCATACAAATTTATATGACCTGATGGGGTCATGTAAATATTGCCGGGATTCGCAGAGGCAGACTGAAACTGTCCCACCTGAGCAACTCTATCATTGTAAAATATATTACTATTGTAAATTACAAACTCACTCTCAGGATTAGCTTTAAGCGTGTTTATTAAAACATCATTTTTACCGAACTTACGGTAAGACATTTTAGTAGTCCAATCTTACTCTAATTGTAAGCTCGTTATCGATACTCTTCTTGAGAGGCTCAGAAAGCTTTGCAACTGCAAGTAATTCGTTTTGAGCATTATAGAGCCCAACGGTTGTCACGTAGGCCACTGGGTTGTCAGATGCAACATTCTTAACTCTAATCTTGCTGCCTGACACATATGTTGGGTTTGAACTGTAATTGAATTTATTAGCTGGGGCACGGCAGAAGTAAATTGTTGAGTTCACTTCAGTTGTATTGTTAAAACTAATGTTTTGTATTCTTCTACGAAATGCCTCAATTGAACCAGTCATAGATGAACCAGTAAAAGCTTGCTGAGTTGTTTGATTGCCGTGCGTTGGGTGTTTAGCAAAGTCTGCCATAGTTCCAAAAACAGAGGCTGTGATGACTGCAATTCCTGCTTGATAGAACACCACACCAAGTCCATCACCGGTGCCAGCAGAGTTAGAAAATAGCACGCCATAATCACCCCCAACAGTATTAGTAACACCGTCGCCGTTGATTCTAGCCTTAGCGTCTTGTAAAGTAACGGTTGGAGAAAAAGTTGCATTGCCGGGGGCTGAGTTTCCGCCGTATGAACCAGAACCTAAAGTAATACTGAAGGAGTTTTTCTTAATTTCATCTTTCGTTAATAATCTGGAAAAGTTTACAAAGAAGCATTCACGCATAGAGCCTGTTTGATCTAATAACAAATCTGATTCAAAGACTCTAATAGAGTTGTCGGAGCCTGTGTATCCTAAAAGCACTTGTGCAAATTCGGTGTACATGTTGACTTTTTTAACGCCTTGCACGTTAGCAGATGCTGAAATTGCAGAAGTGCCGGCATAACCCATACTTATATCAAAGATATGGTTGGCTGATGAACTCAAAAATGGATAGTCAAATACACTTTGAAACATTCCATGTGTGTAATTTTTAATATTATTGTCTGAGTACGTACCACTAATGATAGAACCAGTAATAGGAATCACTTCGTGAAGAAAAGTCCTTGTTGTGGTTACATCTGTTGATACATTGATAGGTTCAAAACTTTTTACTGGCATTTATAAACTCCGTTATTCTTTTTGTATAATTCTTAGTTGTAATTGTTCTGTTGTTCCGGTGGAGCCGACCACCATAACAGCAGTATCGATAAATCGATATGTGCCGGCTGCGCCAGCTACAGTTTGACCGGTTTTCCCATATCGAGAAAAGTCATCTGTTGTGAGCAATCTAGTATCAAAGTTTAACATGACAGCAGATGCTCTTGGACCCTTAATAGCCGAAGTTGCAGTATCAGATTTTTTATCAGTTAGTCTCTTTTCAACATTATTGTTCACGGCTGCAACTGATGTTTTAGCATAATTTTTAAGGTCTCTATCGGGTCTAGTTGCTGCGTTAGAATTCAAGCCAAAATCAACTTGTGATTCTCCAGAGGCTCCACCATTATTAAATGTAGAGTTACCACTAGGTCCAAGAACTGAAGAAATAAATCTATTATCAACTGAAACGTCAAATGAGGATTCTTGCAAACCATTGGATGTAATAAAGATATTTTTGTTTGCGCGTGTTGCAGATACTTCACCAGTTTCAAGACCTGTTTCTAAAACGATCGCAGTGCCATCTGATTTGCCAGCGCGTAAAACTTTTCTTTCGCCGCCAGCTTTGCCACCAAAAGCTGTAACAAGAGCGTCGGCCGTCACGCCATCATTAAGCGCAAGATAGAAAACATTGTTTACAGTTCTAGCAGACTTGGGTACAATATCGTTTCTCTTAATTGTTGGCAAGTATAGTAATGAAGGGTTGCTGATTGATAATAAACCATTATTAATCGCAGCATTAGTTCCTGTGGACGCCTGAAAGATCGGTGTTTGTAAAATTTCTAAATCGTAGTAGGCGGAACCAGAGCGATGATTTTTGTTGTAACTCTTATAGTTGATTTCATCGTCACCTAATGCAAACTTAGAAATTCTAAAGTTTCCGTTTGCCATTCTTTTTCTTCCGACTTCAGTCAATACCGCATCAAGGATGATGTCGCCAGAATTATCTAAAAAAGCCATTTATTTTCCTCTTTGTTAAAATAATTAGTTGTTTTGTGCAGGAGAATACAATAATAATTATTGTTTTATCAAATTAAGTACCCGCATATCTTACAATTCTTATAGGTATTTGCAATCTCGCGTTACTAGTAACTCCCATAACATAAATAGTCGTGTCTATATAATCGAACTTACTACTTGTTAATTCACTAAATAGAACATTATCTGTAACGCCAAAATTGGTAAACCTTGCATCTCTTATTCCAGTAGAATTTACTTTAAGTTCGTTATCAACAATCGGGTTAAAAGCGAATACAGTACCGCGAGGTCCGCCGAGAGCAGAGATTTTAGAACTTATTGTTTCATCAGTTGTAATATCATAGTCTGCAACCATATTTGGTATCGATTTTAGAAAGTAACTTGCAAAGTATTCAAATTCAGATTCTAAAGAAATAGCTACTGATTCCTGACTGGTTTTAAAATTTATAATACTCTCTCCACTTGCAAAATTTTCAAATTTAGACTCAGAATTAATTCCAACAATTCCAGATATAAACCTATTGTCTGCTTGAATTAAAAAATCGCTGTCAATCAAAAATTTCTTAACTAACATTTTTTCTCTATTTTCCATCGAAGGGTAGAGATTGGTTGCAGATGCACCAGAATCAAAAATACCAGATTCAATTATAACTTTAGTAATATCAAAATTATTAGATTGCAAAAAATTAAATTCGGGTAAACTGTCATTTATAATTTTTGTTGTTTCATCATTAACTGACAAGTAATATTTATCTGCTCTAATTGTTGGTGCATATTGAGTTTTTGAATTTTTTACTAAAATTGGTAAATATTCAATAAGAGCGTGTATTGGATCATTGCCACCATCAAAAAATTCATCTATCTCTTGTCTACTTAAATATAATATACCAGCGTCGAATGAATTTAAACCAAATTGTAAGTTTTTATTTTTATCTTTAAAGGCTTCCATAATTTCAGTGTTTAAAAGCGCTGGAAAATACGCTGCATCTTCGGCGCTTTCACCCCTAAATAATTCATAATCAACCTCATCATCACTTAAAGCAAATTTAGCAATTTTAAATTTACCTCTAGAGAGCAACTTTTTACCTTTATCGGTCAAAGTTGCTGTGATTATAATTGAGTCGCTAGTTTTTTGATATGCCATAATTTAAATAGTAATAATAAAATATTGTAAAAGTTTACAGTTCTTCAAATTCCTCGTCGAGTTCAGGTGATTGAGGTATTTGAGCACCCAATGTTGGTTCAGAATCAAAAATAGGCAAGTTATTGGATGTTTTTGTTAAATCCCTGTCTCTAAGATTGAATCTAACATTTAAATCTAATTTTTTATCAGTCTTTTTAGATGTTAATCTGATTTTGAATTTTTTACTTCCTGAAGCAGTGTCTTCGTTCCAAATTTTATTTTCAGCAGTTCCGACTTTTAAATTGGAAATTTGATTTTTTGCAGTATCAGTTACATCAATCTCTGTCAAATCGAAACTTAATTGATTAAGGTTTGGCTCTAACTGCATTAATTTTTTAAACGAAGTTGTATTTTTAGTAGTTTTATCAGGATTAAAATCAGCAGAGCTAATCGTATCAAAAAGAGCGTATACATATCCTCCATCATTAACCAACTCACACTCTATAATTTGAGAAAGGGCACCATGCATACCATTTTCATTAACTAATCTGAACACATAGTAATATTTTGTATTTGCCAATATTTGATCAGCAGCAATATAGTCCAAGTAATTGTAATAATCATCTTTAATACGCAAGTCCATCCTTGAAACTAAGTTATTTTCAAAGTCTGCGAATGAGTTTGGCTTATTATTAATTCTATACATTTCAATATAGCGTGCTGGTGATTCAGATATTTTGTCAACCTTGTCGGATACAATAAATTCTTTAGATTTTAAATAATCACTTTTTAATAATAAATCGCTTTGACTTATAAGAGTTGGGTATAATTTTTCTAAAAAGCTGTCTTGTCCAATTTTAAAACCAACCCTATTACTTTGATCGATAAAATGGAATGGTACTACATTAATTTGATTTGGTGGATTATCTAAAACTTTAATTTTCTTTCTCAATAGTGGAACTTCTATAATCTCAAGACACGGCTCAATATATAAATTAAATTCTGCAGCTTGGGGAGAACCAAGAACATCAACTTGTGATGTAGCAAATTGATTTTCTAGTATTGATAAGTTACTAATACCACTTAGTTCACCTGCAGAAGTCATAATGTCTACCTCTTCTTGGCTCATACCAACGCTAAAAACTTGTTCTTTTCTTTCATCTGTAAGGGGATCATAAAATTCAACGCAATATTCTAAATCAGTTGTTGATAGGTCAAGACCGGAGAAGCGGCCGCTGCCAATTTGTTTAGTTAATCTAAAATCATTATATCTGTACTTATGACTTAGCACGCACACATAAGCATAAACAGTGTATTCGTATTCTTTGCCATATTTAACTTGGCTGTCTGTAATCGAAATATTTTCAGGTGCTGACGTTGAATTAAAGACCCAAAATTTTTGAATTATGTTTTGTTCGCTGTTATCGTTGCTGGTGCCGGTCGCTTTTTTCTCTATTTTGTAAGCTAATACTTCTTCAAATTTATAATTTGCACCATAAATTTTTTCGACCACTAATTCACTTAACTCATTTTTCATTGGGTCTCCTTCTAGTATGTCAGCACCGGTGACATTAAAAATATCAGTAAAGTATTGACCCATTAAATCAAGCACCGAGTCGATTAACTTAAGTTTGTTACGGCTATTGAGAGTGCGGTGTAAAGTATCATTTAAAAATGTAGCAACTTGTTTTTGATCATTATAACCAAGGAATGTAAAATTATCATTTAGTGCAGATTCAGGATTATTATAAGTATATGCTAGCATGTTAAGCATATTTGTAGTTTTTAACGGAACTGTTGAACTTGGAACTTCATGTATTGTTTTACTACCAATAAAATCACCGTCAACATCATAATTTGGTATTTTGTAATCATATTGATAATTAAACTGTTTTTCTGTTTGAGCTAACTCGGGTATATTTCCTTCGTCAATGTCTTTTAGTAATTCTAAAAATTTAGAAGAAAAATTATTATTTTCAATAGTTTCAACAATTGTAGAATTAGACAAGTAAGGTGAACCGTCATTTCTTAAACTAGAAAATTTATAGTTTGGAGATTCTACACTTGGAGAGGCCGAAACGTTTTGATGTCTTTCAAAATTTATATTGATATTATAAAAAGTAGATAATTGAGAATCGATATAAAGACTTGACTCTGTTTCACCAGAAGCCAACTCAGTTATTTCTGGCAAGTAATCGGCAAAATATCTATCGTCATACATTAAATTTTGTTGATGTCTGATAACATCATTCGTATTAACTACAGGAGTATAATTAATAAAAAACTCTCCAAAATATTGATTTTTTTCAAGATCTTCGTAATAATCGTCATCTGGAAAATGATAGTTTATTAAAGTTGCTTTATTCTTAGAATATTGTTGTTGAAGATTTTTAATTTGTGCAGGTCCTGAACCATAGGTTTTTGAATAAACATATTCCGTTATAATATTATTGTTTGGAATTAGCAACTCTGAGGATAATTCGCTTGACCAGTTTTGATAACTTTGAACCAAATTATCATAATCTAAATAATTTGACACTATAGAGCAAGGTATTAAATTCATATCCAATCCAGTACCAACGCTTAGACTTTCAATAGTTTTCTTATCTCTATATTTATCAAATATTGATATTTGAAATGCTGTATCATTGTAAATCTTATCGACGCCAAGTAAATTGGAGTAATTCACACCGCCAAATGATCCCCCTGTAAAAAACTTATTCCAATCAGTATCGCCATAAACATTCTCTGAATCTGCATGCATTCGGAATGGAATAATAAAATTTGGAGTGTATGTGGTGTTGTCTATAGGTCTAATTCTTATTGGATTAGTTTCAATAAATTCAACTTTGTCAGAATTTGTTGTTGCTCTTTCTACAGGTACACCACCGATACTTGTATATGGTAAAGCATCTAATTTATTTTCAACATCAATATTAACGTTAGGAGTAGCTACTTGCTTAATAGCAAAGCTATAACCTAACTCCGTCCTAAGTGGATCGCCAAATTTCATTATATCTTTAGAAATAAATTTTATTTTACCCATTAGTAACTGGAGCCTCCACCACCACCCATGGGTGTAGTCATTGGCGCATCTGCACTTGGGGTAGCGCTTGTTGCATCTTCCATTGTATCATACAAAGACAGTTTTTTCATATCAAATTTTGGCGATACTTGAACTTTAACTCTATATGCTTTTTCTAAATCTTTGAGAGTTTGAAAAACCGAATCATATTCCTTCATAATCCTCCCCATATGTTCATAAAATTGATTGTGAACAGTTAAATAAGTTTTAAAGTGCCTCTGTAGATGTGCATATTCATCTTCATAAGTTGTAAAGTAGTGGTTAAACCCTGTTGTCTTAACTGAGTTTATAGTTCCGCCGCCGTTGTGTGCATGGGTGTCATCGATATTACCAATTTCATTTGGATAAATATATGGCATAAATTTGGATTGTTTTCTGTTATCAACAACCTCGGGGGTATCAACAAAATTAAATTGACTGTCCATAATACCGTCACCAATTTTTAAAGGCTGTAGTATATTAAGAGATAAAATTTCAAAAACATTATCTTCGCCTAATGCAATTTCTCTTGGTTCATAATAAGCAAATGTTTCTACTCTAGAAAAAATTGTAGTAAATGGCAAAGTTGTGCAATAAATTTCATAAAAATCAGTTAAATTTTCATTTGGACCAACAATGTCATTAACGACAGGCACATCAATATTTGTCAATGGATTAGCATCTAAATCATAATTAACAGCTATTCTTTGAGAAGTTTGTGCAAAGTGATTATCAACACTTAAAAAACCATAATCATCATTTGGCGGTAAATCTCTTAGCACGCCAGTTTGTCTTAATTTAGTGTATCCTTCTGATTTCTCTCTAATTTTTTTATCAAAATTTGGAACATACTCTGAAATACCAGTTAATGTGTAAACTGGGTATGCGAACGTAGGATTAGCAAGAACAGCCCAAAACCATGGCATGGCTCCAATCATATTTTGTGGCTCAAAATTTTCTGTGTCAGTCGATTCTGTCCTGTACACTGAAGCTGTGAATCCAGTATAAATAAACTCATCTTCAATTTCATAAGTAAATGACATCTATAATTTTCCTTTCTTAATTCGAGCGCGCCGGCGGCGTCGAGGTAGGTGAGTGTTTTTTGATCTTCTAACTCTTGGAATAATATTTTTAGCAACAATCATTTTTTTTCTTGCTACAGCAGGAGAAATTCTTTCTTCAGTTTTAATACTTATCGGTCTTTCATCGTCTAATTCATAAAATTTGTCTGTTTCAGATTTAAATTTTTCTATAGTTTTTACTTTTTCTGGAGTTAGTGAGTTGATATTTGGATCAACAATTTTTGAATTTAAGATTACTGTTTCATCATTTTTAGTATTAATTAAAGTAAAATCTTTTAATGATCCTCCAGAAGTTGTTAGCTCTTCAGACTCAACCATAGTAAAACCCATACCTGATAACACTTCTTCAGAAAGAAAGCCGATATCATTATTGCCCGAAAAGTCTCTGAGTATTGAAAAATTTTTCAAATCTTCAATTGCATCATTTATATTTTCTAGATTTTTTTCTCTAGCAGGAGAAGATAGTCCAGATTTTTTCACAATTCTAGGAATTCGTCGCTCTGATTTAGGTGGAAATCTTCTACTATCTCCTCTATCATTCTCCCCTGCTGAAGTGGATGTGGAAATACTTGACATTGGTCCACCAGAACCTCTTGAATAATCAGACATTTGTTTCTCCATTAATAAATAGGATTTATTAAAATTTATATTCTTTAAAAAATATTATACGCCGGGACCGTAATCTTCGGCACTGACACTTGATTCTGCCATGGCGACCGTTTCAGATGCTCCACTTGAAGCAACAACACCAATTGCTGGTTTTGATAATCCTTTAGTTCTTGGCACATCTGCTAATTCACCTGCAGCTACCGTGCCATCGTCGCGGACGCTGCTTATTGCTGGAGCCATCTTGCCAAGACCGGCTTCGTCGCCAGCATCTCCGTCGTCACCGTCCTCGTCGTACAGTTCTCCGGTGCCGACAAATATACCAATGTCAGATAAGGCTCCACTACCAGTATCAACCGTATGGGGATCCTCTTCTCTTACAAATTCTTCAAATTCTGGTATAAGACCAGAATCATATCCAGCAGTATTAAAAGTACCGCCAACAGGGTCGTCTTCATTAAATAATGACAATATTTTATACAAGCGTTCAGCGCGTGGTGCTGATACGCTATTTTCAAGATGATTTTTATAATTTGTTAGTACCGAAATGCACTGATTAATAACTTCGTTAATTCTTTCAAGCATCAATCTCATTCTGCCAGAGTCAAGATATTCAGCATAGGCGCCGGTTGATGGCGGATATCCTTCTGCTATTTTAGTAGCTACTTTTGGATTTTCAATGTCTTTTATTACAGTTCCTCTTCTTTCAGATTCTGCTAAGTGAAGATTTAAAAGAAATAGGGCAGCATTAATGGTCCTTGCTGACCTTCTCGTTGATATGTTAATTCCTAAACCAGAGCGCACCTTTCCAACATAGGCAGCTCCATCTTTAAAAACTTCGATATCAACTGTGCTTCTTCTAAACATACTATCGAGCAAAGATCTTATATAAGTTTCTGTTCTAGGTGCGAGAGCCGTCCCAGGTCCCGTAAAAATTTGTGAATCTCTAATTCCAACTCGGTGAGTTGATGGGAAATTGTAATCAACTGAACTCATAAAGTCTGCGTGGTCTCCGGGTTTGGTGGGAAAAAACAATTCTTCAAAAGCATATGATGTGTATTTGTTAATCTCTCCGCCACTATAGTTATATGGATTATAGCTGCTCAAAAGTCTGTTATCTTTGCCGGCTCCAAAATCAGCAAAGTAAGAGTCTCCTTTAACGATACATGTTGGCGCGAGGTCTCTAATATTAAACATATCATCTGGTGTATCGTCGGGAATATATTCACCAAATATTTTTGATGTTATTGGTATCATATTTTTAAAGTTTATAACGCTATTAGTTTCTAATATCATAATATCCGAAGGTCGGCCGCCGGTGTCGGGACCAGACGTTGGAAACGGAAGTGGTTCACCAAATTTATCGGAAAGTTCTGCTGGAGCATCAGCGATTTCTGACGTGTGATACATAGCACTTAACATCATATGAAACTTTCTCAATGTAAAATAAACTGCTTCTTTGGTACCTGTTTCTGGTGATATCTGAACAATTCTGTCAAGGACTGCTGTACGGAATTGATCGTCTTCTAAAGCTCTTACATTTTTGCCAAATAAAGTATCTTCCAAAGCTATTAAAACATGGGCGGCGCGAATCCATGGCATATTGTCACCGTAAAGCTCTTTTATTCCATCAATAAAAAATTGGTTAAAACTATTATTGATATTATTATACGAACAAATTTCGCTAGAAATTTCTGCGTATTCAAGAAAACTATCATATTCATAGTGTATATACTCTCTAAACTTTTCATAAGATCTTCGAGTATTATCTCGACATCTAACCCTAATCATATAGTTTGTTACTGGGCTGTCATCATTTAACAGTTTAATTGCCTCTTGTCTTTCAGTTCCAGTCGTATCCGGGTCAAAATCCTCTATAGAACTGACTAATGTATTTTTGTATGCAACATCATCATCCATCCAATCAGAATATTCAAAACATGCAAGTCTGTAACCGTTGTAAACAATATTATCTTGTATATTGTAATCTCCATATCCAGATAAACGACGAGATGCTAAAGCATTTGCAATATCAAAGTTAATAAATTTAACATAACTATATTTTGGTCTGTTATTAATAAAAGCCAGAGAACGTCCGTATTTTAATTTTGCTATATCATCGGTTATGATCGCATTAGCGTTTTTAGTTGCAGAAATATTATAAAAATTTAATTTAGTTTTAGGAACAATCTTATCTGATTCGGTGCCAGTGGAGTCTCCCATCATGCAAGTAATTCTGTTAGTAATTGATCTAGACGCTGCTAAAGATGTGTTTGATAATCCGCGTGACTCATCAACCAATAATTCTTTTCTTTCTAAATCAATTCTTTCCATGTTAAAATGTTCATATGGTACGTCAAAATGAAAATATTTTTGAAGTTTTGTAAGATTCAAATATTTTGAAATAGAACTTATAGTTCGCAATGCTTTTTCATAGTCAAAGAAAAAATAACCTCTATTGTTAACAACAAAATCGTTGTCTATCAGTGCGTCAGCCCTACCAACTAACTCTCCTCCAAGACCACTTTCTTCAGTAGCTTCTGTGGTTCTTGTTTGAAATTGTAATTCATCATCTGCAAGTTGTCGAGCGTCTTCTTCTGAATATCCAGCCTCTTGATAATCTGCGATTAAATTTTTTAAAACTTCAGCGTAATCTCCCTCTAAGCCAAGGACGGACTCTTCATCGAATGTGGCAGTTGAATCAGAAGATAAAATATCTTGAATTGCTTGAAAAGCAGAACTTTCAGTATTAATCTCTTTATCAAGTATGTAACTTCTTCTACTTATTTGAAACCAATGTATTGGTATATAATCATTAGATGTAACTGAATAGCCAAACTTATAATGCCTTTCTTCAGTAACAGAATCACTGTCAGTATCTGTAATAGTTTCAATTGTGCCAGCAAATTGATATGCTTGGCGCGCTTCTTCATAATCACCTATACCAGTCGATCTTAAATCTATTATCAGTGAATCATATAAAACTTTTGTAGTAAGTTTTGGATAACTTTGAATAATTGAACCTACATCAGAAAACACTTTAACGAATTTATTGTAAAATTCACCAGACTTAAACTTTTGAGACTTATCAGGGTATACAGACCTAAAATTTGATAGTTCCCCTAACATGTTAGATTTATTATTATCGGCATAAATTATAGCTTCAAGTGATGATATATTTTTATTTAATTTAGTATTATTTTTTCTCATTTCTTCATACTCATCAATTAAATTTTGAAATCTTAATCTCAATTGTGAAATCGGAAACATATCACCCTTATAAAAATTTCCGTCTAGTCCTAAATAAGTGTCTCCATAATAGGGCAATCCTGTGCTTTGATCAAAAAATTGTGTGTAAAATTTACTTGGTAGTTTGCCAAATTCTAAAGTTTTATAATATGTAATATCACCAAAAAATGAATTAAAAGTATTTCTATTTGATGTAAGTCCGGGATCTTCAAAAAATGTAGTTTCTTCCGTTCCATTTTCCAATTGTGGACCAATAACAAAAAATGTATAAAAATTTTCAATATCAGATATTTTTGGCAGAATAAGTGGTGTGATTGTCACGCCTGCGGTTGCATCGGGTCTCCAATAAGGTCGATGTTTAAATTCAAATTCTATTCCCGATATTTGAATAATTTCATCACCATCTTTATCAAATGAATTTGAAATAGTTAATTTTGAATTATATATGTTATCTTCTGAAACTAATTCACTAAGCGGCACACTGATACTGTTTACGCCAGATGTTACATCACGATATCTTTCTGCTCCATTAAAGAAAAACCACGAGGTTAAATAATCAATTCCATATTCTTCTTGTATGGGAGTATTTGCTAATACATCTTCACGATTTTTATTATCACGCCAGTCTATAAAATCTTTTAAATTAAATGAGCTTTCCTCTAGTTTCCTGTTAAAACTTGATAAATATGAAGTAAAACCATGTAAGTAAAGAGCCGAGGCAGGATTACCGGCGCCTGTACTAAGTTGTTCTTTAATGAAATCTATTGCTGTGTCATATTGTATGTGTGCTGGTTTAGTAAACCTAATATTCAAATATGCTATAACTTTTACATTTTCCCTTACTGATGCATCCGCGTCGGCATCGGCACCGGGGAAGAAAGTGCTTAGATCACCATCATCTCCACTCATGTCTCTAATTTCAATTTTATCAATAAAAACTCTTGGAAGAGTTTTACCAAAAATTTCAGGCGATGGAATGTCTACAATAATTTTACTCATTTTATTTCCTTATGTTTTACTCTCGGTCACTACAATTATCTGGTGGTTCTTCAGGCTCACAGACTTCTGGGGAAGTTACAGAACCATATATATCATAAAATATTTCAGGTATAGTTTCTTCATCACATTCAAAATCAATATCTATATAATATGAATTTCTATTGTACGTATTTGCACACGCACAAGCAATTTTAGTATCAACTTGCGAATCTGTTAAGATATTGAAAAAATAGTTTACATCGTCTGGATTATAATTTATAGCTCCAATATCTGTTGGTGTTCCGGTTACCATAAGACCATCTACAATTTGAGGTACATCGTTAGCAAAAAATTTTCTTTTAAGCTCGGTAGTTTTAGCTATAAAACCTCCAGAAAATCCAGTTGGGCTAATTCTACTTGCAGCAGCAGTAGTTGTAATCGGTAAGTTTATATCAAGATCTATTTGAACAATATTGTTGGTGATTTCTATATCAAAAGGGTTAGCGCTTAAGTCATGACCAAGCAAAGTTCCAATTAAAGCATCTGTAATTGAGACATCTAAACTATGCCCGCCTATATAGCAACCGGGATCCCAATGACTTTTACATCGGCCACGGCCGGTTTCCACTGAGCCGTCTGCTTTTGAACCGATCGAGTACTCAGTTGGGTAACCTCTTAATTGCGATCCATTATCACCTCTAATGGCAGAAATAAGATTGTAAATAGTTCCTTTGCGATCAGCCGAAGTTCCTAGTAATAAATATTGATTTGAGACAGCAACTTGAATTATTCCTGTTGTTTCAAACTCTGTTCTTAAAGAATTAACATATGCTGTCTGTCCACCGCTAGAAGGTACATTATTAACAAATTTGAAGGTTGCACTATTTTTACCATCATTAATCGTAATTGTGTCGCCGGCAGTGATGGCATCGTCAACGGTTACTGTTGCAAATGAATTAGTTGTTATACTTAAACTTTCTTCAATTTCAAAAACTTCGACATCAAAGTTTTCGTTTAGTAATTCAGTGTTTACTTCTTCGCCGTAAATTACGATATCATCCTTTACAAGTTTGATTATATTGCCGTCAGCAAATATTGGAGTTTGTGTGTTGTTTTCCGAAATTGAATCAAAGTATGGGGTACTTGGATCGTATTTTGTTATTAGTTTAGTATAGTAAGCGTCAACATTAATTTGCGGAATATTGAATTCTGTTTCTTCATTATCAAAGCTTGCTGAACTAAAATTATATCTAGTTGTATCTTTCGTTGTAATGTTGCTCATTTCACCTTGACAAGAAACGATTTTCCATGCAGGGGCTGCTTGAGTGTTATTTCCCTCAAATCTTGCGTCCCCAATAGCTGATTCAAATGAAAGCATTTTGGGCTTCGGAATAAATTTTTGTGGCACAACGTCAAGATCAAACAATGAAACACCAGAATAAAGTCCAGCATATCCTGATTCTTCTAATAATGTACGAAGTTCTTCATCACTCAAAGATTCTTCGATTAAGGCGCGGGAAATTAGCTGGGCGCGAGTATCATCAAGTGTAAATGTGTCATCACTACTTAACGATGGAACTACATATTTATATGTCTCAGCACCGCCTAAAAAAGTACTGGGTGGAGAAGAATTTTCAACTTCCTCAAATGATAATACACCTTCAATAAATTGAGTTTTATTTTTGATTCTCTCGTGAATATTGTTCTGCACTTCGCTAAATCCGGCGTACTCACTATCATATAAAACACCTTGATCAAAAAATGCATAGAAAGCTGGCTTAAGTTTGCCAATAGCCAACCTATGTTTTCCATAAGGTGTTAATTGAAAATCAATTACTCTTTCTTTTTTATCTAAAAATTTAGCCATTTTTTATTTCTTAAACAGTATTTCTGTGTCTAATTTAACTAGTTCAACGAAAGATAAGTAATCATACGGCCAATTGAATCCAAACTTGTAATCTTTAAGCTTAGTTGTTTTCTCATCAATCTTGCTAGTTGACTCATTAGCTTGATCAGCAATCAAATCAAAGTAATCAGTTTGCGCTCGTTGTTTAACTTTGAAAACCATCCAACGTAAATTCTCGTTTGCGAGGACATCTTCATTAATTAATTCATTGTTAGCTAAATTATGAGCAACAGAAACATTTTGAAATTCTACTTTTTCAAAATCTCTTGGTGCTAAGTTTTGCCAAATATATGATAAGTCATCTCTATCAAATTCATATTTAAACTCAAACACATACATTGCAAAAGGATCAACTTCTTTATTATTAAGAAAGTCAAGCTCTGGTGGGAATACAAATTTTTCTAAAGCATTGCGTAGTTTTCTAATAGATTCACCTGCCACTGTTAAGCTATCACCTGCGGCCGAACCAGCAGCTTCTTCGCGAGTAGCAGCAAATCGTTTTTTAGGTATTGAAATAAATTTCTTCCTTTCAGTTCTAAGTTTTGAATCGGATGGCAAAGTGGAATTTTCAAATTCATCTATTTCCTCAATAATATATGGAATAGCGACAACTGCTTCATGTACAGCCATACTTTGTTTAATTCCGCCCAGTCTTGTTCTTGAATTTGTTTTATCGAAACCGCAAAGTGTTGAAAGAGAACGAACATTTTTATATAAATTGTGTCTGTTTGTATTCTCAATTTCCGAACCTTGTCCGCCGTTTCTAGGAATAGAACCACCATTATAAGGCGTTACTCTATCACCAGTAAGTACCTCATAGTGATTTTTTAACCAGTCTTCAGGAATGTCTCCAATTTCTAAGAATACACCCGTGTTTGGATCTTCTGGAATCACACCAAATTGATGCCACATTCCTCTTGGAACTGATGCTGAGCCATAAGTTGGTAGTGTAAGCGTGCCACTGACTGCAGCAATGGGGTGAACGCCCTTGTCATTGAAATTGAGCATAGGTGTCTCCCACTTAGGTTGGATAATCCATTTAGTACCGACAGATTTATTTTTATTTGAAACCACATTTCCAAATTTGTCCAACTCTTGCTCTAAGACCTTTTCAGTACCAAACACTTGAACACTTGATGTTAGCTGCATTGAGTTAATATTAATTCTTTTACCATCGTAAACTGACGGTACTGTTCTATCGTTATTGGGAGTTTGTCCTAAAAAGTTATTAAGCTGAGTTCTTTCAACAGGTATGAGTGCGGGCATTGAAGCAGTTAGTGTCGAGGAACCAGATTTAATTTCTTCACCCGAATCAAAACGCCAGCAAACAACTTCTGTTTCATTTAAAATTCTATTTAAATCATAAACCTCTGGAGTAGACGTTAAATTGCCTCCCATAGAGGTTTCTCTATTCATAACATGAGGTCTAAAAATTAAGTCAGCCCACGCTTCTCCATCATAATATGGGGGTGTAAACGCAGGGTTGTATCCACTAAAACTATCCTTTGAGGCACTCTTAAACGGCATTATATTTGCGTTTGACCCGGTTGGACGACCAGCCATCGGGGGACCAAATGCTGTTGGTCTGCTGTACATAGTGAAAGTCTCTTGAAACACGGGGTTATTCATGGGATCTTGTGGCAGGGGATACTGACCGCTAGACGCTGTACCATTGATAGTTCTTTGAGCACCTTTTAAGCCATAGTAGCCAGCACTACCAGTGTTACCAAACGAATCTGATTCAAATTGATATCCTCTTGCACCGTTGTGAGATCTCCTTAACTTGACTCTTGCCATATACATCGGACGTAAATCAGAAAATGATTTGTCAATACTAAACTGCAAGTCATCTAAAACCGTATTCGATTCTAGTTTTGAAATTTCACCACCATCTAAGAAAAACTCTCCACAAGCTCCGAAAAAGTTGCGTGCCATTAAAGTGTATATACCGTCAGCGTTATCATCATACGATGCAGTAACTGCTTCAAATTCATAACAAGAATTATAATCTTTACCTTGGTGAACACGAGACCGGTTGCAATCCACACTCATTGATGGGTGTGATTCTAATTCACAGAAGTTTGTGTTAAGAATATATTTTGTTGGCTCAATAATAGCTTCAAAAGGTATCCTCTTGTCCCAGAATTGTCCGCCAATATATTGACCGGAGCCTGAAACAAAATTTTCAACTGTTGAAGAACCTGTAATAGTCATGGCAAAATTGTCTGTAGAGGCAGTATGTATTGTGCCGTAAGGTCTTCTAAGACGTTTTCTGTGGTTCGTAATCATTGGATAGTCTACAGCCAAACCTGCTTTAATAGAATTATATAAAATACCCGGCGAGAACATAGGATCAAGTGCTGGCTTAAGCAAACCGGCAACGCGCTGAACCGCAAGATTCGGGACCGCAAGATTTTTTGGAATGCCTCTTTCTTGTTGAAATCCTTGGTTATTAAATGTTACTAATCCCGTTGTGGCGCCATCTTGTCCGCCACCTATTGAATTTTTAAATGAATCAATAAATTGTGCAGACAAATCAACCGTTCTTTGGGCAGGGTAAAATCCATCGTAAGCATTGTATTTAATTGCAGCATTACATGTAAGCTTAATTTCTTTTGCGTTAAGCAAGCTTTCTTTTTTGATACCCATAAAATTTTCTAAGAAATCAGAATTAGAGTAATCTTTATAAAAATTATTGTTTACACTTGATGAATTAGTTCCGACTATTTCAAAAAAGTTTGTTTTAGATTTGTTATTAATTCCAAAATTAAAATAATCTTTTACATGCTCACTCATTCTATATTCTGGAATAATTGAGTAACCTTTAGCCATTAATTTTAAATCTGATTTAAAATCATCATAATCGTTGTACCACGGGTTAGAAGCAGAAGCAATAAACTGTGAAGTTTTGCCTCTCTTCAGTATTTTCTCTGTCGAGGATGAGGTAGTGGTTACAACTATACCTGCTTGATCGGCCGCTTCCCAAAGTGCTTCACCGGCAAAAGTATCAATTTGTTTGCTAAGATCAAAAGATGCACTAAATGAACCAGTTTCTGGTATTTTAATTCCCGCTGGAGAGACAACAGACGTTGGTGCACCTAACGTATGTTTCCTATTATACAGTGGGGCAAGTTCCATAGTTGTATAGATGCCACCATCTAAATTTATAGTAAAGTATGAGAAATATGTATTTTGTAACTCGCCCGCCGCCGGGACTGTTTTGTTATATGATGCCGATCCAGAAAGTGGTCTAAATGGCTGTTGAATGTAATATTGCGGGCTGCCGGCAAATCCCGGTTGAAACACAGAACCACTAAAACCAAAAATAGATGTCCGAGTCAAAAAATTCTGTGGAGCATCGAGTGGCCAAGAACTTTTATTAACTGATGCGCCAGCTAAAGAACTACTAAGTGTATTTCCAAGCACTGCTCTTGCTGTTCTTGAATCTCTCCAATATTTGTTGTCATATCCAATGCGCTTTGTG
>CESP01151780.1_pt1 | contig 27000 bp, 22 predicted proteins | sample 531211 | NCBI WGS metagenome assembly CESP01 (sample SAMEA2622074, study PRJEB7988) | marine metagenome | biome: marine biome (ENVO:00000447); feature: surface water layer (ENVO:00002042); material: "saline water (ENVO:00002010), including plankton (ENVO:xxxxxxxx)" | depth 5 m | reverse complement strand
TTGATTAACCCTATAAAGATTATTCTGATTTAAAAAAAAACCACCATCAAGCTCATTATTTAATCTTTGTATAATGAAACCTGAACTTGGGTGGTTATTCAAAACCTCCCAAAAACCACTCGGGCCACCTCTAATGACTCTATTATCTCCATGATGAAATGATAGTATTCCAAAGGGAAAAATATCTAAAATTTTACCTTTTAAAATTCCACTTCCACATCTTATTATACAATCTAAATTAGTTGAGGAAATTTTTTTAATATCATCTTCTGTGAAATTTAAATAAATCCCAGATTTTGACCATTCACCTTTAATAGAAATTTTCTTATCTTTAAATATTTTTATTACATCAAATTTTTTTCCATAGTTTGGAAATTTATTTATAGTTCGTTTATATTCTAACTTTTTTATTAAATTTCTTAAAATTGATTTTAAAGTTAAATTTAAAATCAAAAAAATATTTCGACTAAATATAGATGTAATTTTTTGTTTTAGACTTTTTTTTTTCTTCTTATAACCAGTAATTAATACAGGGGCTTCAAATAATTCATTATCATTTAAATGACATATTAAATCCCAAATATAATAATCGACAGTGGTCTCATCAATAAGAAAGCCAATTTTAAATTTTTTCATATTTTCCCAAATATAACATAAGTTCTTAACAATATTGATTAAATTTATTTATTTTTACTTTCTCTAAAGTATAAGTGAAATATAAAATGAAAATTTTTCATTTAAGTAATTCTGATATTAGAGGAGGGGCTGCTCGGGCTGCAAAGCGACTCCATCAAGCCTTACTTGAGACAGGTTTAAAATCTCAAATGCTAGTCAACAAAAAATTTTCAAAAGACAAGACTATTTTTGGTCCATTAAACTTTTCTGAAAAACTATTTATTCAGCTTCGTCCTAGAATATCAAATTTATTAATTAAATTGTTTAATACTCATAATGATATAACTCATTCAATCTCTATTTTTCAATCTCCTTGGATAGATTATATTAACAAAAGTGACGTCGATATTGTTCATTTACATTGGGTGCAAAATGAAATGCTTTCAATTGCTGATATTGGAAGAATAAAAAAACCGATTGTTTGGACATTGCATGATATGTGGGCTTTTTGTGGTGCAGAACATCTATCTCAAAATAACCGTTGGCGTTTTGGTTATACAAAAATTAATCGTCCACCGAATGAAACTGGGCTAGATATTAACCGTTGGACCTGGACACGAAAATTAAATCATTGGAAAAAACCAATTTATATTGTTGCTCCAAGTAATTGGCTTGCTAATTGTGTACGTGAAAGTAAATTAATGAGAAATTGGCCAGTATCAGTTGTTGCTAACATAATAGATACCAATCGTTGGAAACCTAAAGAAAAGAAAGAAGAAAAAAAAAAACTTGGAATATCTCCCGATATTCCATTGATTATTTTTGGAACTTATGGAGCAAATAATAACTACAATAAAGGATTTGATTTGTTTTTAGAAACTTTAGATTATTTAAATGATGATATGAATTTGAAAAAAATGGAAATTATTGTCTATGGAAAACATAAAAATAATATACCAAAGACTAAATTCCCTATTCATTACTTAGGTCATTTAAACGACAATAATAGTCTTATGAACCTATATAGTGCTGCGGATGCTACTGTAGTGCCTTCTCGCCAAGAGTCTTTTTGCCAAACAGCATCTGAGTCACATGCTTGTGGTACCCCAGTAGTAGGATTTAATATAGGTGGATTAAATGACATTGTTGATCATTTAAGAACAGGGTATCTAGCAAAAGCTTTTGATACTCAAGATTTAGCAAAAGGAATATCTTGGGTTATAAATGAAAGCAAAAAAGAGACTCTTCAAAACCAAGCTAGATTACAAGCTGTTAAAAAATTTTCCCAAAAAGTACTAGTACAAGAATATCAAAAAATTTATTCAAAAGTCTTAAGTAATAAAAATAAATAATGAAAAAATCAAAAAGAGAAGGCGGATTAAGAATTAAAGGTTATGTAAAAAATAGTACTATTAACAAACCATTAATCACAATTGTAACAGTTGTATACAATGGTCAAGAACATCTTGAAAAAACAATCTCCAGCGTGATTAATCAAACTTATGACAATATTGAATATATTATAATTGATGGAGGTTCCTCGGATAATACTTTTGATATAATACAAAGATATGAAAACAAGATAGATTATTGGATATCAGAAAAAGATGAAGGTATTTATAGTGCTATGAATAAAGCTTCAGAACTAGCTAAGGGTAAATGGATTAATTTTATGAATTGTGGTGACACTTTCTGTAATGATGAAGTAATTTCAAATATAAAGTTTAGTGATTATTCAAAATATGTCATGATATATGGTAAAGCAAATATTTTTAATGAAAATAGAAAGTTTATTAAATTGTTAAAGCCGTTAAATATGACAAAGAAAAATCTTGTTATTTTCACAACACGTGTAGTTTGTCACCAAGCAGTTTTCTATAATAAAAAAATTTCATTTAAATTTCCTAATGAATATAAATTAAAAGGTGAATTATTCTCTTATTTTGAATATTTAAAATTTGGACCTTCATTCAAATTAAATTTGGAAATTTGCAATTATTTTTTAGGAGGTATAGGCTCAATTCAAAGAAAAAACGATCAAATAGAAACTTGGCAAGTTTTAAGATATCATATGAATTTAATGAGATATTTATATTTACCAATGTATCTGTTAAAAAAAATGAGGTTAATGTTAAAAATATAATTTTATAATTTAAGTCGTTTTAATTTTAGGAATTGCTTATTAAATGTGTGGAATATTAGGCTGGTTAGGTGAAGGAATAAATGTTCATTATTCAAAATTTGACAAAGCAATAGATATTTTGAGTCATCGCGGTCCGGATAATAGAGGCATTTGGCAAGATAAAGACATTCTATTAGGTCACCGAAGGCTTTCAATAATTGACCTTAGTGAGAGCGGCAATCAACCAATGGTAGATAAAAAAAGTGGTTCGACAATTATATTTAATGGAGAAATTTATAATTATTTAGAACTAAAGAGAGATTTAATAAGTTTGGGATACAACTTTCACGGAAGCTCTGATACAGAGGTTTTACTTTATTCGTTAATAGAATGGGGGCCAGAGGTTCTTCCTAGATTAAATGGTATGTGGGCGTTTGCATTTTGGTCTCAGAAAAAAAATCAATTAATTTTATCTAGAGACAGATTTGGAGTAAAACCATTATACTTTTACAATTTTAAAAATAATTTTGCATTTGCATCAGAACCAAAAGCTTTATTGAAATTATTTCCCCAAAATCGATCAATAGATGAAAACACATTTTTAGATTTTTTAGGAAACAACTTGTTGTATGCTAAAGGACAATCTTTTTACAAAGGAATAAGTGTTTTTCCTAACGCACATTATTGTATTTACGAGCCAAAAAATAAAAATTTAAAATTCTTAAGATATTGGGATTATCCAAAAGATGTGAGTCATAATCTAACTGAAAACGAGGCAATAGAAGAGTTTTCATTTTTATTACAAGACTCTGTAAATCTAAGATTGAGAAGTGATGTTCCTGTAGGACTTAGTTTAAGTGGAGGTCTTGACTCAACTAGCATATTAGCTGCTGCAAATTTAAAAAAAAAAAACCCAATAAATTGTCTTACTTCAGTTTATGATGAAAATTTTTTTGACGAGCTTAAATGGGCAAAAAATGCTTGTCAGAACTCAAAGAGCAATTTAATTACAGTGAGATCTGACCAAAAAAATTGGCTAAATTCTCTAAAAAATATAGTTTGGTATATGGATGCACCTGGCTACTCACCTGCCGTTTATCCGATGTGGAACTTAACAAAATTATCAAGGCAAGAGAAAATTCCAGTTCTTCTTGATGGACAAGGTGCTGACGAGTCTTTAGCTGGATACGCTCAATACAAAATTCACAATATTTTTGAAAATTTCAATAAAAATAAAAAAAAAAGTAATACTAAGCTTTTTATTAAACAATTAAGAAACTTGGTCGATATACTTGGATTTGTAAAGTCTATTGCATTTTTATTTAGAGAGATTTTTCCTTCATTACATTTATTTTATCGTAAAAAAATTGGTTTTCAGTCTTTAATGTTAAATGAGGTAAATATTCCAAGAGACTCCAATAATGAAAAAAAAAAATATAATTTAAGAGAACGCTTGATTAGAGATCACTCTCTAAATATTCTTCCAGGACTTCTTCATTACGGTGATGCGATAAGTATGGCAAATAGTATTGAAATTCGTAATCCTTTTCTTGATTACCGTTTAGTCGAGTGGGTTTTTAAACTTCCCAATAATTTACTATTTAATCGTAATGAATCTAAGTGGGTAATTCGTGAGTATCTACGTATGAATAATCAAAAATTAATTGGAAACAGAAAAGATAAAAAAGGATATTTAACGCCAGTTAAAAAATGGTTAGTTTCTTCTGAAATTAAAGATTTTATTTTATCAGATAATAACCCCATGTTCCAATGGTGTGATAAAAAAAGAATTAAAAAACTTTTACTTTTAAATGATAAAGGAATAATAGGAACTGAGCACAATTTATATAAATTACTTTCAAGTCAGTTGTGGATCCAAGAGTGTATAAATAAATAAATAATATTAAATTAAATTACTTTTTAAGCATCAAAGATAACTATTAGGATATCTGTCCCATTTAATTGATGTTAATATTTTTTTTAGTATTTGATTGTCAGACTTGTAATAGTCTTTAACCATAAATTTTAAATTAGATTTAAGATCCTTATCTGACGATAGTAATGGATTTATTTTATTAATATTTGTAATTATTTTTCTGATATATCTATTATTGCCAAGAAATAAATTTAATTTATTTGAAAATCTTTGTTTACTTAATTCACTAGGTGATAAAGATTTATTGTAAATATTCTTTTTTAGCTCAAGTTTATGACCTAAGATGTAAGAGAGTTGATCTAATACTTCATTTTGATGATTTAATAAATCTTCATATAAAAAAATATGACATTTTTTAAATATTTTTTGATACATCTCAATTAAAGGCGAATACTTAAAACAATCCATGTGAACAAAATAATCATTAGTATTAAAGTATAATGTTGAAAGAGACGGATTTTTTTTTTTTAAACTATCATTAAAGTTATAATCGATACTAGAATTATAAAATAAATCATCTATTTTTTTTATTCCAAATGGCATTTTAATATAAGAGCTATAGTGAGACTTCATGATATCAATTTGGTCTCTTATAAAAAGAATTATTTCTGCTGATGGAAAAATTTCGTATAATCTTTTAGCAATTAAAGATCTATTGAGGTATGAAAAGTATACAGGCTTTCCTGAAAAATTCTCATCACTTATTAACAATGGATTAGAGTCAAATTTTGAAATCTCATTTTTAATTAAACATTTATTATAAAGTGTATCATCAGCATATTGCATTTGATTAAATGCATGATTATGTTGAGTGTATGGTCTAGAAATTAGAGAGTACTCAGATGCTTGTGGCCAAATTGCATCCTGCAAATATGTTGATCCAGTCTTGTGTAAACCTACATGAATAAATATATTTTTCATTAATTAGTGAATACTTATTAAATTTTAAACCTTAATAAGTTTTATAATTCTATAATAAATGTTGATTTATAATAGTTTTAACTTTTGTTTCAATATTTATTCTAAGAAAGAAACTAATTGATATATTGATTTCGCAATGTAATTTTTATTTTTAAAGATTATTTAAAATAATCATAATTATTAAAATGAATAAATATGCTCCTGTTGTAATATTTTGTTACAGAAGAAAAATAGATAAATTAATTGAAACTTTAAGAAACAATCATGAGTCAGAGGAGACAGAATTATTTATTTACTCAGATGGTTTCAAATCATATAAAGATAAAGACGATGTAATAAATGTTCGAAAAGGTCTAAAAAAAATTTTTGGATTTAAGTTGGTACATATTATTGAATCAAATCGAAATAAAGGTTTGGCTAATTCTATAATAGATGGAGTAACGGAAGTAATTAAAAAATTTGATAGAGCAATAGTTCTTGAAGATGATCTAATAATTTCAAAATATTTTCTTAATTTTATGAATAGGTCGCTAAATCAATTTAAAGAAAGTAAAGATATCTGGTCTATATCAGGTTATAGCCCCAAAATTCCGTATCTTCAAAGTTATCAAAAAGAAGTTTATTTATCTTTGCGTTCCTCGTCTTGGGGCTGGGCAACTTGGCTAGACCGTTGGAGAAAAGTAGACTGGTTATTAAGTGATTTTGATAATTTAAAAAAAGATAAAAAAAAAATAAAAAATTTTGAACTCGGTGGCAATGATATGTTTAAAATGTTGGAACTCCAATATTTGGGTAAAATAGATTCATGGGCAATACGTTGGTGTTATTCGCAATTTTTAAATTCGTCTTACTCTGTAACACCAAAAATTTCCATGACCCAAAATAACGGTTTTGATGACAATTTGGGAATACATAATTTAAGTTCGGATTCACGTTGGAAAGTAGATCTTTCAAAATCTAAAATTAATAATATTGAAGCGTCGTTTGATACTAAAATAATTAATAATTTTAAAAAATACCATGATATGAGTTTTTATAACAGGTGTGGATATTTTCTAAGAAAGCGGGGTGGATATAATTTAGTTAAAACTTTTATAAGTAAGTTAAAGTTTAGGTCAATTATTTAAGTGTATCAGAAAGAACTACATTTGCTCCCATCAAAAAAGCTTCATCAGCTTTTTCCTGCTCATTTATAGTAAAAATAAAAATAGATTTTACTTTTCGTTTATTTTCACAGAGTTTTAATATTTTTATATCATGGCTCGATACCCATTTATCCTGAAAAAAACAAACATAAAGCCAAGCTCTACTTATCCGAAATAAATTTTTAATTTTTTCAGTCAAATTATTTTTTTCTGAACTATAGCTCATCCAATTAAGCACAGCAATTTGAGTATTTTTGTTTAATAATTCCAATATTTCATTATGGGCAATATATGGAGTTTCAATGAAAATAAGAGAATTTTCCTTTGATAAATATTCTTTCATTGAATCTTCTATAATTTCAAGACCTTTTGCTAAGTTAGATATTTTAGTATTTTTCCAATCAAGCCAAATATAGACATTTTCATTTCTTACAATTTCACCAAGAAAATTAAGAGATAAGCTTTTTTTTCTTTCATTCGAATCTATCTTGTTATGAGAAACATATATTATATTTTCATTATCATCGTAGATTATATCTAATTCAATACCACAATACCCGTCATCAATTGAAGATTTAACATTTTTAAAATTTACATCAAAATTATTTTTATAAGCCGCATGTTTCCATATAGAATTTTCTTTGCAATTAGGTAAATTATTTATTTCTGCTTTAACAATATTATTAATTAAAAAAATTATTATAATCAGACCTTTTAAAAAAAATTTCATTTTTGACTATTTTTAATCAACTTTAAAATCAAAGATTTCTTTTCATCATAAAAAGGAAAATTATCACTTCTCCCGATTATTTTGTCATTATTTTTTTTAATTATATTACATTTTTGACCTGTAAAAAATTTAGATATTTCAAAATATTGTGAACAATTTTTGCTAAAGTCATTTAAAACATTTGATTTATACCAAACATTTAACAATTTATGATTTCTATTGAACTTACTACTTCTTGCAGCATGATCACTCGCTATGATTATTGAACTTTTGAGTTCTAATAGATCTAATTTTTTTAAAAATTCTTTTAATTCTGTCTCTGTATAACTGATACGGTCAAAATATTTATTATCAGAAAGTCTAGGTCGTTTTATTGGATTTAGTTCATAAGGGCTATGACCTGCAGCGGTAAATAAGTATAAAAATAGATTATCTTCTTTTTTAAATAAAATTTCGTTATAGGCACGTTCAAACATGCTCTCATCGCTAGGATGAATTCCATCGAAATCATCAATAATCAGATCATCTTTGGATATACTTTTTTCAAAGCCTAAAGTAGGATAAGCGTTTTTAGCATTATGAAAATGCGATTTTGTTCCAGTTATACTGATTGTTTGAAAATTGTATTTTGAGAGTAAACTTGGTAAGCAAAATTTAATATCCCTTCCCCCAAAGTAATTAAAAGACATATCACCTAATGGTTGTAATTCTGGTACACCACATAAAATTTCAAATTCGCTAGCTGCACTGTAACCACCATAAGCAGGACTCTCAAGAATTATTGATTTGTAACCTAGATCATTAAGAAATGGTTTAAAATTTTTTGGTTCAATATCAGACCTCGGCACAAAAGATTCAAGTAAAATAATCATGATTAGATCTGATTTAGGTTTATCTATGAATTTAAGTTGAGGGCTCACCTCCCCAGAAATTTTATTCAATGTCATAATCATATTTTTTCTTTCAGCAAAGTGATAGATAATTGAGTATAGTTGTCCACCATGTTTCCAAGTTGCAAACTTATTAAAGTTTTCTGTATTATGTTTTGAGATTATTGGAAAATACATTTTCGTACCAAAATAAAGACTTGATAATAAAAAAAAACATATTCCAATTTGAAAAAAACGAAGTTTTGAGTTTAGATTTACAAAATTAATTGACCTAGAAAATTTAAGTAAAAAATAAATAAAAATTATTAATAAAATTAAAATGAAAAAACTAATTGGGCTATATATGAAAATAAGCTCAGGTAAGTTTGAAATTTGCCCTAGAGTAAGGTTTTGTCTTGTATAAAAGTAAAGGAGTACTCCGCAAATATATATCAATAGTATTATAAAGAATGCAAATAATGGACTTAAAAAAATTAAAGATAAAAATAAAATGAAAAAAAAATTAGGTAAAATATCACTTAATTCTATTAAAGGATTATATGTTATTAAATTCGCAATATACAAAACGAATAAAACTAATTGCCAAAGTAAAGTAAATAATAAACATTGAAAGTATATGTTATCAATTTTTTTAATCATTAATAAAACAATAACTATATTTTTTCTTGATTAAATTTAATCTTATAAATTTCTTCATAAAATTTTAATGTTTCTTCTGCACATTTATCCCAACTAAAAATTTTAGAGCGCTTTAAACCCTTTTTTATTAAACTATTTCTCAAATTAGTATCATTTATTAAATTTATAGATTTAATAAAGTTTTCTTTGTTTACTTTATTAATTAATATAGCCGCATCTTTTGCAATTTCTTTTATTGACGAATTTTTTGTGCTTATAACTGGGCAACCAGCTTTCATCGCTTCTATAACAGGCAACCCAAAACCTTCATAAAGAGATGGATAAACTAAACAAAAAGAAATATTATATATCTGGTTAAGTTTTTCTGAACTAACTGTTGTAAAGTGATAAAATCGACCAGGTATTTTATTATTTATTAAGTTTTTTTCTATATGATTAATCTTTTCTCCCCCAATACAAACTAAAACAAATTCTTTTTTTAGCAAGTTTACAATATCAACTGTCAAAAAAAAATTTTTGTAAGTTTTCCTCCTGTCTCCAACAAATAAAATAATTTTTTTTTGAGATAGATTTTTTAATTTTTTATTTATAATTTTTTGTCTTAAATTTCTAATTTGAAAGAAGGTATTTTCAACACCGTTATATATTCTTTTAACTTTTTTCTTATTTAAATTTGGAAAAAACTTAAATAAATCTTTTTTTGTATTATCAGATACACAAATTATACCATCAGCTCTTCTTATTGATAAATTTTTTTGTAAAGAGTGAATGAAACGTGGCATTCCCTTTTCAAAATATTCGTAAGTAAAATCATGAATTGTAGTAATGTTAATAACATTTTTTTGCAAAGAAGTCCTAAGATAACTGCTATGAAAAATACTTCTTGAGGGCATTTCTTTAAGAAATGGTAAATATCTCAATATTTTAAATGTAATTCCAGTTTCTTTTAGACATTTAATATTTATTTTTTTTCTAAATAAATTATTGTTTTCTAATTCATAAAAAGTAATTTTCTTTTTTTTTGAAATCCTTTTTATTAATTCTGTCCAATATTTGGATATGCCGCCAGTTCTTTGTAATGAATATATAATATTGTCATAAATAATTTTTGAATTTTTCATTTATAAGTATTTATAATATCTTTTTTTTTAGTAAGAATAATGCCAGAAAATAAATAACAGTTACTGTAAGTATTATAATTATCTCAGGTAAGTAATTGTTAAATGCCATATAAGAGCTAGTAATAATGACAAAAAAATAAATAAATAATACTTTTTCTAAAGAATACTTTTTTATTAATAAATGATGTAGATGTGATTTATCGGCTTTAAAAGGATTTTCTTTGTTTGTAATTCTTTGAATAAATAACCTTAACATATCCAAACCTGGCACCAAAAAAAGTATAAAAATATCCTCTGCTGAATTTTTTTCAACAAAACTTAAATTATAGGATTTGATAGTATGTAGTCCAATTATAGCTCCAATAAAAAGAGAGCCAGAATTTCCTAAGAAATATCTTCCCTTATAAATATTAAAAAAAATAAATATAAAAAAAATTAGAATAAAGAAATTTAAATCTATATTTAAATAATACTTTAGGAATACCAAGAATATTATAAATATCATCATTGCCAAACCATTTATGCCATCAATCAAATTAAAAGCATTTATAAGCAGCAAAAAACAAAGGGAGGAAATAAAATAACTATATTTTCCAAAATTTAAATTTTTATCAAATGTCTCAAAATATATAACTTTTAATAAATAGCTATTGTCAAAAAAAACAATAATTAAATAAATTATTAGTATAATTGAAAGCTTTAGAATAGGCTTTAAGTCTTTTAAATCATCTAATACTCCGATCAAAAAAATTAATGTAAAAGTAAAAAAAAGAATAATTTTTTGATTTAAAATATAATCAGGTGAAATTATTAAATAAATTATATATGAGATAAAAATATAGTGACCACCTAATAAATATGTCGGCTTTAAGTGAATTTTTCTATTTGAGTCTGGAACATCTAAAAAATAACGACCATAAATTTTATTTTTATTTTTGTCTAACACAAAGTGTATAGATAAGACGAATAAAAATATACACAGATTTATTATCATTTTAGTCTTTTTTTTCTCTAAAACTATTTTTATTACTTAACACTTAAACATATCTAAATATGTTTAAATAAATTAAAATATACATTAAAAAATTATAATTTTTATATTAATTTAAAATATAATATTCTACATGTTTTACTATAACTATACTACCTACAGAAATCTCTAATAAAGTAAAAATGAACTTAAAGTTATTTTTAGTAAGCTCAACAAATATTTTACTGAATAATTACTTTTACCAATTTTTAATACTTTTATTTTTCTTAAAAGGAGATTTTATTACTATCTCTGATATCACTTTTCTAATAGCACCACTTCTTTTTTTAAAAGAGTCATTTTCGTCAAATCAAAGAAATCTTTTACTAAGTGATAAAAAAAAGACTTTATTTCAAATTTATTTCAAACAAAGAGTTTTTTATATTTTCTTGATTGCAATTTTGTACATATTATTTTTAAACTTTTTTTTTGAAAGAGTTGAAAAAAACTTCTTTATTTTTCTAGTTGCGATCTTAATAACAATTTTGTGGCTAAACGAATTAATTTTAACCAATTACGAAAATAATGCTGATAAAAAAAAATTAATTTCAAATTCAATTTTTTTATTTACGATTTATATATTATTTATACTTTTTGTTATTTTTACAAATATTTTTTTACTCTACTTACTTGCACCTTTATTATTATATTTGCTTTCAAAAATTATCTTTTATCAAAAAATTAAAACATTAAGTTTTTTATTAAGTTTTAGAAATAAGTTTTCGTTAAACTATAAATTATTATCAACTTTATCAGTTAATTTGGTTAATTTAATCTGGAGGATTTTTTTTTTTCTTTTTTTAGATAAAGAGTTTTCAGGAATAATTTTTTCAATTTTCGCTTTTATGTCTTTTCCGTCAACTTTATACAATAACACAATAGGTATGTCTTTAGAGATATTTAAAAGCAGAAAGATTAATATTAATGCAATTTTTGCAATTTATTATATTTTTATCTTATGCTTAATTCTTTACATTTATAAACAAAAAATAATCCCTTTAAATAACTTTGAGTTATCAAGTTTTGCTTTGATGTGTGGAATTTTCTCTTTTTTTGGAAGTTTAATTATGATGTTTTCTATTTCTAAAAGAATTAAAATAATTAATTATAAAAAAACAATTAGAAATACACTTTTTAAAATTGATATAATTTACGCATCTCTAAATTTACTTTCATTATTCTGTGTTTATTTTTTCTTTGGTAGCAGTTTTTTTTATATATTATTCTTCAGTTCTTCAATTATTTCATTATCTTATGTTTTTTATTATAAAAAAATAACTGAATGAAATTAATTAAAAATTCACTTTATATTAATTGTTTATTTTTTTTTATAAATTTAATTTTATATTTTTTTGCATTTAAGAACTTAGATGTAAATAAATTTTACTTATCGCTATTTTATTTCACTTCATTTTTTTTAGTGTTTTATTCTTTTAATTATAAAACTATATTTTTTGAAAAATTTTTATCTTTGTTTATTTGGCTTGGTTTTCCCTTTAAATTAGCAATTCCATACGTATTATTAAGTATAGGGTATCATGCAAAGTTATTTCCAGAAATACCTACAGTTAATAATTTTTCTATAGAGGTTTATAATGATGCTATTGTTTTTTCTTTATTTGGAGTGTTAGGTTTAATTTTAGCAAGCATTTTAAGAAAAAAATATATTTTTTCTTATAGCCAAAGATCAAATTTTATAAAAAATAATTTAAGTATCTTTTTTGAAAAAAACAAAACTAAAATCCTTAGCTTTTTTTTGACCTTAGTATTTTTAGTAAATTTTTCTAATTTATATTTTGAAATATATCAGAAGGGATTGGTTTCTAATTTTTCACCGAAAATTTTGGTGTTAATATTCAAGTGGCTATTATTAATGGGATTATCGTCTTTTGCTTGTTACTTCGTTTATTATGAATTTGAAAAAAAAAATTATACTATTGCGTCTAACATTTTTTTGTTCGAGAGTTTTTTTTCAAATATTACCATACTGAGTAGAGCTTTTGTGTTCAATGTAAGTATACTAATATTTTTATTCTTTGAGCATATAAAATATAATATAAAAATAAAAAGGCCTTTAATTTTATTTCTAGTAACATTTTCACTAATATTAATTTTTTTAAATATTAATTTTGTTTCAAAATTAAGAAGTTGCGTTACGAATTATCAAGATATTAGTAAATCAGAAAAAATTTTCCTTTCAAAAAAATGTTTAACTGATAAAGAACAAGAAAAAAAACTAAATAAAAAACTTTCAACAACTGTAAATAAAATATCATCGTTATCTGTTTCTAGATGGGTTGGTATCGATTCTATGATGGTAATAATGAATAAAAAAAAAGATCTTAATTTTAATTTTTATCTTTTTTTTCTAAAAGAAAAAAAATCATCAAATGAAAAAAGTTATTATGAACAACTCTTCTTAAATAAAAGAAATGTGCAAGATGGTAAAATAAAAACAAATCATGTAATTTTGCCTGGATTTATTTCATATCAAGCAATATCAGGATCTATATTTTTTGTATTTTGGTCTTGTTTTTTACTGGGAATAGTTGGTGCTTATATAGAGAAGTTTTCTTACAAACTTTCATTTAATAATTTCGTTTTGACTGCATTTATTTCCTACTTATTTGTTTTTAGGATGGTACATTTTGGTTACTTGCCAACTAATACTCTTATTTATTGTTTATCAATTGTTTTTACTGTTTTACAATTCAGAATATATGAATTTATGTTAAGTAAACTAAAAATTTTAAAATAAATGAATATTTTGGGTTTAAATGTATTCCATGCAGATACTTCAGCCTCGTTAATCATTAATGGAGAATTAGTTTCTGCAATAGAAGAAGAGAGATTTACTAAAATCAAACATTTTGCCGGTCTTCCACTTAATGCAATTAAGCATTGTTTAAGTTCGGCAAATTTAACTATTTCAGAAGTTGATGTGATAGCTGTGAATTATAATTCTAAATATAATTTTTTAAATAAGACTAAATTTACGTTAAAAAATATTAATTCTTCAATAATCCAAAAAATATTATCAATAAAAAAAAAAAATGACATAAAGAATATTTTGCAAGACAGTTTTTCAAAAAAAATTAATGCAAAAATTGTATATACTCCACATCATATAGCTCATATTGCCTCTGGATATCTTTTGTCTGGTTTAAAAAGTGCAATTGGATTGACCATAGATGGTTCAGGTGATTTTTCTACGACAGAAAGCTTCCTTCTTGAAAATAATTCAATTAAACTTATTGATAAAACACTTTATCCACATTCTCTTGGAATTTTTTATCAAACACTAACACAATTTTTGGGATTTAAAAATTATGGTGACGAATATAAAGTTATGGGCTTATCATCTTATGGTGAACCAAAATATGTAAATAGACTAAAAAAATTGATCATTTACGATGAAAATGGAAATTTTAAATTAAACTTAGAATATTTTAATTATTACAAAAATTCCTTAAACTTTAATTTTGATGATGGCAAACCCATGTTTTCAAATTTTTTCAATTCAAATTTTATAGATCTTTTTGGAAATGATAGATCAATAGATCAAAAAATTAATGATTATCACAAAGATTTAGCTGCATCAGTACAACAAGTTTTTGAGGAAATAATAATAGGTAAAATTAAATATTTAAAAAAAAAAATAAATAATAAAAACTTAGTTCTATCTGGAGGATGTTTTTTCAATTCAATTTTAAATGGCAAAATCCACGATCTAAAATTATTTGACAATATTTCTATCTCACCTTTCGTGGGAGATGCTGGAGGTGCTGTAGGAGCAGCATTATATTACTGTAAAAACAATAAAAATTTTAATAATAATATTTTGAAAACTTCTTATCTTGGAAGTTGCTACTCAAACGAATTTATTAAATCTGAAATTGTAGAAAATTATAAATTGAACAAATCAGATAGTATAACTTATAAATACTTTGAAAATTTTTCAGATTTAACTTCTGAGATTTCAAAAAAAATTTCAGAAAGTAAACTATGCGCATGGTTTCAAGGAAAATCTGAATTTGGTCCGCGAGCTCTTGGAAACAGATCATTACTGGCCGATCCAACAAATCCAAAAATAAAAGATATTATCAATGAAAAAATAAAAAAAAGGGAAAGTTTTAGGCCTTTTGCACCGATAATATTAGAGGAAAATTACAAAGATTATTTTCATCAATCATTTCCGTCACCATTTATGACTTTTGTATTTAAAGCTAAAGAAAAGGCAATAAAAGAAATACCAGGCGTAGTTCATGTAAATGGCACTTCGAGAGTTCAAACAATTAATCAAAACCAAAATCCAAAAATTTATGAATTATTAAAAAAATTTAATGAGTTGAATGGTGTGCCTGTTTTATTAAATACTTCTCTTAATATTAACGAACCAATTAATAATGATCCAACCACAGCTTTTGAAACATATACAAAGAGTAATATTGATATCTTAGTTATGGAAAATTATGTCTTTTACAAAAAATAGTTCTTCTTTAAACAACTATATATTCATTTTTTTGTTTATTTCTCCAATTTACCTATGGGGTATAACTCTAAATTTTGTAGAGATTAGGCATTTAATATTAATATTATTTATACCCATACTCTATTATAGAAAATTTAGCGAAAAAGATTTGTTAATTCTTTTGTTATGCATTGCAATATTTTTTCATAAAATATCGATAAGTAAGCTAAACCAAATTATGGACGCGTTATTGATTTTTTTATATTTATTTATAATTATAAAAATTATTCAACAATATTATCAAAAATTCTTAAAAACTATTCTAGGTCAAACAAATTTATTTCTAATATTATTTATATTATCATGTGTTGGAATTACAATTTATCATCAATACTATTTTGGCATATTTTTTGGTCACTGTATCATAGGTTGTTTCAGTCTATTTAATTTATTTTTTCTTGAAAATTCTCATTTAGGTATGATTTCTAGTTCTATAATCTTTTATTTTTTATATTTATTTTCAAATAATTATAAAAAAATTAGTATATTTTTACTTTCTGTATTTGTACTAATATGCTTATTGAATTATTCATTGACGTTTGGTGCTTCATTAATATTTAATTCATTATTTATTTTATTTTTTTTCTGGAAAAAAATTAATCTAAAATATTCAATTATATTAATTTTAATTACAATTTTTAGTTCAAGTATAATAATTAATAATAAACTTTATTTAGTCAAGGTTCAATCCATTGTGGAGCCAATTAAAAAATTATTTATTTTTGAGCAAAAAGAAGATGAAGCTAGCAAAAATTTAAATCAATTAGACAAAATTAAAGAAAAGCCAGTAAAGAAAAATTTATCATCTGATGTTTGGATTAAATCTTTAAAAGTAGCACTTATTTCAATAACAAATTATCCTTTTGGGGTAGGTCTAAATAATTTTGAAATAGCACACGAGAAATTTATTAATGAAATATCAGTTAACTATCCAATGACACAAAAATTGAATATCCAAGACGCCTCTAATAACTTATCTAAAATTATAACCGAATTTGGAATATTTTCTCTTCTGCTAGCATATTTATTATTAAGATTCATATTTTCAAAAAATATTGACTTAGGGTACAAAATCTTTTTATTGCCAAATATTTTTACACAACTATTATTTCGAGGTGCGGGCTATTTTAATGGTGGTTTTATAATTTTTTTTATTGTTATGATTTACTTAATATTTGAAAAAAATAATAAATAATCGATGAGATTTTTTAATTTTGATAAAATTCAAAAAGTTCTTTATTTCTTTGTTTTATTTTTTCCATTAATAATTGTTTTAAGAAGTGCTGCCACCAATATCACTTTAACTGTCTTAAGCATAATATCTATATTCATAATAATAGGACAAAAAAAATATTTTTTTTTTAAAGATTATTTTATTAAGTATATAATTTTTTTTTTTATATTTATTTTTATAAACTCATTATTAAATTTTTATAATTTAGAAATTGTTTTAAAATCCTTGTCAAATTTCAGATATTTATTTTTAACTTTTGCAGTTTTTATAACTTTGGAAAATATTTCTAATAAAAATTTAAAATTATTTCTTAATATAAATTTAATTTTGATAATTTTAATTGGACTAGATATTTTTTACCAATTTAATTTTGGTAAAAATATAATTGGATTGCTTCCAGGAATTTGTGACAATAATATGGAAAACTGTACTAGATTTTCTGGAATATTCGGGTCAGAGTTGATAGCGGGTGCTTACATTTCACAAATCGGATTATTAATTTTTTACTTAATAATTAGCAAAAATAAACTTAAAACTAATAATTTTAACCAAATAACATCTTTTACTTTTTTATTATATTTATTTTTTATCATAATTTTAACAGGCGAAAGAAATGCGCTTTTAATTTTTTTGATATCAATTTTTATATTTTTTTTCCTACAAAAAAAAATTAAACTAAAAGACTTTTTAATTCTAAATTTTATTTTTCTCATATCTTTAATTATAATATCGCAAAATTCAAAATCGATTAAATCTAGATACTTAAATTTTTTTAATTCAACAGTTTCAAGTAAAAATACTCCTATTATTGAAAAATTAAAAAACACACCATGGGGATTTCATTATCAGGCTGCATATGAACTTTTCTTACAAAAACCATTATTAGGACATGGACATAAAAGTTTTAGAATAAAATGTCGTGATACCAAAATTGATAAAAAAACAGTCTTTTATAGAGATATGTTTAGAGGCTATAGAGCTTGTTCATCTCACCCGCACAGTTATGTAATGGAATTTTTAAGTGAGAATGGTATTATTGGTTTAATATTTTATTTAGCAATAATCATTTATATTTTTTTTAAAATTTTAAATTTAAGAATTAATGATAATAATAATAACCTATTAGCTATTGGTATAGGAAGTTTAATTTTGGCAATATTATTTCCTATTAAACCATCTGGATCATTTTTCACAACATTTAATGCATCAATTTTGTTTTATCTATTAGGATTTTTCCTCTATTACTCGAAGAATACTAAATAAAATGTTTAATTATTAAATTTTTATGCAACAAATTAATGCATAAAAATTAATAAAATAATGAACTATATATCGATTTTTTTCTTACTTTGGTTCTTAATAATTTACTCAAATTATTTAAATTTAAGATTTAAAATAAAATTTAATGAAAGTTTTTTTCTTTCTATTTGTATTTTAATTCTATCATCTTTCTTGCTAATTAAATTAGATTACAATCTAACAAAATTTTTATTCGAGTATATTTTAATTTTTTTCTGCATAATATCTGTTGTTTTTATCCCAAATTTATTAACAAATATTAACAAAATTAATTTAAAATTAAATTTTGAATTTATTTTTTTATTCATATTAATTTTTTTATTAACTAAAGATAGGTATTACCTTGATCAAGATGAGTTTGCATATTGGGGAATGTCTCTCAAAGCCTTTCCGCTTTCAGAACCTTTTAGAAGCTTTGGTAAACACTTTGATCATTTTTTCGTTAGCTTTGACCATCATCCTCAAGGATTAGATTTATTTCGTTATGTTTTATCCTCACCTAAGTTTAGTGAAGGGATCGTAATATTTTCTAATAATGTTATTTTGATTTCTGGTTTCTATTTTCTTTTTTACGAAAGAAAATTAATATTTTTAGAAAAGTTACTACTTTTTGTAATTTATTATCTTTTATTAAATAATTTAAGTTTTGGTTTTATCTCAATTTATGCCGATCCTATTTTAGCTGTTTTTTATGCATGTTTGCTAAAAAAAGTTTTTTTAATTTCTAATAAAAAAGATTTTAAATTAGACTATAGTTTTATTTTGATTTTTATTACTCTCTTTTTAGTCAAAAGAAGTTCTGTTATATATGGATTTTATATTTTATATTTTTTTATTGGTTTTTCTTTTTTAAATTATTTTAGAGAATACCAAAAAAAAAAGAGTCTTTATCTATATATAACTATTCTAATTTCATTATCTATTTTAATACTATTTTTACCTAAGATATTACCCCAAAGTTACCAATTGAGTATTAATAATATATTAAATATTTTTTTAAGTTATGAATTTTACTTAAAGCTTTATAAATTTGTTATCAGTCCAATTTATTTTTCTCAATTTGGAGTAACATTAAACGGCATTATAAATATTATCTTTTCGTCCAGTTTTAACATTTATGAATTTAAAATACCTTTAGTGTTTTATTTAATATTTTTAACACCACTATTATTTTTTAAATTTAATTTTAGATGGTTTATTTTTATCAGCAGTATTTTAATTATTTTAATACATATGAGTATAATTTTAATTACAAAAACTAATTTTGAAAATTTACATATATCTGCTTTACCAAGATATATAGGAATTATATTAATATCAAAATATCTTTTTTTAATTTCTATAATTATTTATAAATACAAATTAATTCACAAAAATTTTATTATTTTATTTTTAATATTATGCTTTTCATTAGTAACACCTAAAAAATCGTTAGGTTTTTTCGTTCCAGATAGTATTTATTACAAAGATTTATCTAATAAAAGGTATAAAGATAACAGAAATCAGATATCTAAATTGAACTTAATAAAAAATAATTATCAAGAAATTATAATCGTATATGAAGATGGGTTTTCAGATTTTAATAATGCATATGTCACAGGTGAACATACTTTTTATAACAATATAATCAGATATGAGCTGTTCCCAAAACAGCCAAAGTTTATTGAGTATAATAAATTTATTAAAAATGAAAAAAAGTATAGTTCAAGCAAAAACCTAATTATTTTGTTTGATTTGAATAATGATACTTCTCAAAAAATTAATACTGCGGATAATATTATAAAAATAAAAACCTATAATAAAAAAAAAGATGAAATTTAAATTTACAATATTAACAGTGGTAAAAAATGACAAAAAAAAAATAGAAAAAACTATTAAAAGTGTGCAAGAGCAAACTTTTAAAAATTTTGAATATATTGTAATCGATGGAAATTCAAATGATGGAACTTTTTTTAAAATCAAAAAACTTTATTCAGCTAAAAAATTTAAAATAATCAGAAGAAAGGATATAAGTTATTACGATAGCTTAAATTTCGGAATAAAATTGAGCAAAGGAAAGTTCATTGGAATTTTAAATAGTGGAGATAAATTCGTAAATAAAAATATTTTAAAAAAAATTGATAGTAGTTTAGATAAAAATACAGTAATATTTTATAATAATTTAGTTTTTAAAAAGCAAAAAAAAATTTTGAGAACTTGGAAACATAATGTCAAAAAATTGGATAAATCAAACATATTTAAAATACCTCATTCAACACTTTTCTTAAAAAAAAATATATTTAAAAAAGTAGGACTATATAATTTAAAATATAAAATTTCTTCTGACTTAGACTTTATAATAAGACTAAGCAACCATTATAATTATGTTAAGCATCTTAATTTTAACAGTATTTATATGGATTATGGTGGTTTAAGCACAAGTCTAAAAAATTATAAATTAAAACTGAAAGAGGATTTTAAAATACTGATAAATCATTTTAATTTGTTATTCGTTGTTTTTTATTTTTTAAAAATTTATTTTAAGTTTAGTGATTTCAAATTTAAAAATTTTTTAAAATTTAAATAACCTAATTAAAATTATTTTTTAAGTCTAATTTTAAAATAGAATATCCCCAAATTCTTTCATGATAAATATTTCCCTTAATATTATAAGTTGTACATGGAGATTTAGAATACATGCATAAATAATCACCTGATATTGGTATAAAATAGGTAAAATTTTTACTTAATTCAATTTTTTTGTATTCATTCATTTTTTTTTCTTCACTTAAAGTATAAATATTTGGCAACATGTCACTTCCTAAATTATCATAAATTCTTTTAAATTGTTTCGTCGCTAAAATAATTATCGTAGCTAGAAAAATAAATTTTAAAAATTTAGAATTTTTTTTTAATTTATAATTCTTTAAGGTTAATATAAAAATAAGAGCAATTAATGATATTAAATATGAATATCCGTAACGATAAAGAGGAAAAACAAGAAAGAAAAATAAAGTACCTAATGAACAAGTAGCTGTAGCAAGATAAATTCGTGTATTTAAATCTCTGTCATTATTATTATTAGAATATTTATATCGTCTAACATAAATAGTTATTAATAATAATGTTATAACATATGGTATAATTATTTTTAATATATATTTCAAATGTTTACTACTCCAAGCTTCAATCCAATTAAAATTTTTATTAAAATTTGACATAGTAATATTTGTATTTTTTCTGTCTGGCCAACCTCTTGACCAAGCCTGGCTTGAGTTATCAACATTAATTATCTCAGTTTTGTTCGTCCATGGAAGTTTTTCAAAGCAGGTTAATTTAGCAGGATAAATTAGACAGCCTGATGAAAGTAAATTTTTTAAAAGCCAAAAAAATAAAATAATTGATGGTAATGAAAAAAAAATACTTATTGATCTTTTTGAAAACAAACTTTCTTTTATAAAAAATATAGTTAAAGGTATTAAAAAAACTGTAACTAAAGTTGGTTTATTGACAAATATAAAAGCTGATATTAAAAGTATTTTAACAATTTTTAAATCTTTTAACCTATTACTTATAATATATGAAATTAAATAAAAAAATGTTAAATGTGGTACTGCATCATTTCCAAAACTGCTATACCTAGATATTTTATAGGAAATATAAATTACAATGAATAAAGAAAAAATATTTCCTAAACTAAGATCCCCCCTTTTCTTTATTGCACTCCACAAATCATAAAAAAAATATAAATAAAAAAAAGAAACTATACTAGCTAGAGGAATTAATATTCCGATATCTCTAAAAAAAAAGTTATTATTTATTGCTGATAAATATTGAATAATTGAAGTATGGCCAAATCTAAAATGAATATTGGTTGAACCTATTATTATTTTAGACTCATTTAGCATAGACACGTAAGGTAAATGGTATAAGCCTGCATCTGGCCTGTTAACATTACTAAATATTATGAGAACAAACGTAATTAATGTTGAAATTAATAAAAAAAATAACTCATCTTTTGAGAACTTTAATTTACATTTAACTAGAAAAAAAAATAAAATACTCAAGTATACAATACTATTAATTGTGAGACTTAATTTTGAGATAAAATTTAATAATAAGGCTATAAAAGATATTATAATTATTCCTTTAAAATATATATAAAATTGACTATTAAATTTTGAGTTATAATTTGATATAAATAGTCTTCCTGAACAGTAGTATAAAGTGTTAGTTAATAAGGAATAAAAAAGTATATCCATTTCGTGAAAAAATTTAAGTTAAAATTATCTATTATTGTACCTGTATACAATGAAAAAAAAACAATTAATCAAATACTAATAAAAATAAATAAACTAAAATCATTAAAAAAAGAAATTATAGTAGTTGATGATGGCTCAAAAGATGGAACAGATATAATTCTAAAAAAAAATATTTATAAAATCAGTAAACTAATTCATCATAAAATAAATAAAGGCAAAGGTGCAGCAATAAAAACTGCACAAAAATTTGTAACTGGAGATGTTGTTATCATTCAAGATGCTGATCTAGAATATGATCCAAATGATTATACAAAACTTCTAAATTTTTTTAACAAAGGGCATAAAGTAGTTTATGGTTCACGTGTATTAGGAAAAAATAGATATTTACTTAAAAATTTTTCTTCTTTTATGAGAATATTTTATAACCATTTTTTAACTATTTTATCAAATTTACTTAATAATCAAAATTTAACTGATGCGCATACATGTTATAAAATGTTTGAAGCTAAAATTTTTAAAAAAATAAAACTTAAAGAAAATGATTTCAGTTTTTGTCCAGAAATAACAACTAAAATTGGACTACAAAAAATAAAAATAAAAGAAGTACCAATCAACTATCTTGGAAGAACTCATCAAGAAGGAAAAAAGATCACATATGTAGACGGATTTAAAGCAATTAAATCTCTTTTTAAATATAGATTTTTTTATTAATTTAACTATTAGTATAATTCATATAATTTAATAATATGAAAAAAATAGCACTTATTTTTGGAATTACTGGGCAAGATGGGGCCTATCTTTCAAAATTGTTATTAAAAAAAAATTATATTGTTCACGGTGTTAAAAGACGAAGCTCAAATTTAAATTCTTATAGAATTGATGATATTTATTCCGATCCTTTAATAAAAAAAACAAATTTTTTTTTACATTATGGAGATATAACAGATTCAATTTCAGTTTTTAACATAATTAAAAACGTTAAACCTAAAGAAGTTTACAATCTAGCAGCACAATCTCATGTTGGTGTATCTTTTGAAATACCAGAATATACTACAAATACTGATGCCCTAGGTACTCTTAGAATCTTAGAAGCCATTGTTAAAATAAATAAAAAAATAAAATTTTATCAAGCTGGAAGTTCAGAAATGTTTGGAAAAGTTGTGGAAACACCTCAAACAGAAAAAACTCCTTTTTACCCAAGAAGTCCATATGGTGTAGCGAAATTATACTCTCATTGGATAACAATTAATTACAGAGAAGCATATAAAATTTTTGCAACAAATGGTATTTTATTTAATCATGAAAGCCCGCTAAGAGGAGAAACTTTTGTTACAAAAAAAGTAGTTAAAGCTCTTTGCAAGATTAAATTTAAAAAACAAAAAAAACTGTTTGTAGGAAATATTTATTCAAAAAGAGATTGGGGACATGCCAGTGATTATGTTGAGGCAATATGGAAAATAATGCAACATAAAAAACCTGATGACTTCGTAATTTGTACCGGAAAACAGTATACTATAAAACAATTTATAAATATGGTGGCTAAAGAACTTCAAATTAAATTAAAATGGAGAGGAAAAGGAATTAAAGAAAAGGCGTACGATGCAAATAATACTCCCATAATAGAGTGTAGTAAGAAATATTTTAGACCTGCTGAAGTTGATACATTAAAAGGAAATTTTTCAAAAGCTAGAAAATATTTAAACTGGAAACCAAAACACAACATCAAATCTTTAATTAAGGATATGATTAATTATGAGTTAAATATTCTTAAAAATGATAGGTAAAAATTCAAAGATTTTTGTAGCCGGACACAATGGCATGATTGGCTCTGCTATCATCAGGAAGTTTAAGCAACTTAAATATAAGCATATTTTTGTTAAAAGTAGAGAGCAACTAGATTTAACAGATCAAAATAGAGTTTTTAGATATTTAAAAAAAATAAAACCAGATGCAGTAATATTGGCGGCAGCTAAAGTTGGAGGCATAAATGCAAATAATAAGTATAGAGGCGAATTTATTTATGAAAATTTATCAATTCAAAATAATATCATTCATGGAAGTTTTATTAATGGAGTTAAAAACTTAATTTTTTTAGGTTCAAGTTGTATATATCCAAAAAACTGCAAACAACCTATTAAAGAAAAATACTTACTATCAAGTCATCTCGAAAGGACAAACGAGCCATATGCAATAGCAAAAATAGCAGGTTTAAAATTGTGTGAAAGTTATAATTTACAATATAATTTAAATTATAAATGTTTAATGCCTTGCAATTCATATGGTATCAATGATAATTATGACTTAAACTCTTCACATTTTCTCCCAGCACTAATAAAAAAAATTATTGAAGCCCTAAAAAACAATAAAGACCATATAACTATCTGGGGAAGTGGCAAACCTTTAAGGGAGTTAATATATTGTGATGATGTAGCCGATGCATGTATTTTTTTTTTAAAAAAAAAAACAAATTTATCGCTAATTAACATTGGCTCAGGATTTGAAAAAAGTATAAATTATTATGCTAACCATATTATGAAACATTTAGGAGTGAAATTAAAAATTTTACATGAAAGAAAAAACTTAGATGGAACATTCCGAAAGCTTTTAGATTCTTCTTTGGCAAAAAATTATGGTTGGAGACCCAACACAAATTTTGAGACTGGATTGTCAAATACAATAAATGATTATTTGCAAAAACAATTAACAAAAAAATAGATATTCTTAGCATTTTTACATTTTTATTATTTGACATTCATTAAATCCAAATATATATCGTCATTGCCTGGTGATTATTGCGAAAGGGTTATACCCGATCCCATTCCGAACTCGGAAGTCAAGCCTTTCTGCGCCGATGGTACTTTGTCTTAAGACATGGAAGAGTAGGACGTTGCCAGGCTAATCCAGATGAAAAATATAATTGTTGTTACAGGTGGAGCTGGATTTGTAGGATCTAATCTTATAAAGCATTTAATTAATAAAACTAAATTTAAGATTATTAGCCTAGATAATTACTCAACCGGTAAAATAAATAATCATATTAATGATAAAAAAGTAAAGTATATTAGAGGTAATACTAAAAATATAAAATTACTTTTAAAAAAACATAAAGATAAAATAAATTCTATCTTTCATTTTGGCGAATTTTCAAGAATATATCAAAGTTTTTCAAATTTTAATAATTGTTTTCAATCAAACTCAATAGGCAGTAAAGAGGTTTTTAAATTTTGTCTAGATAATAAGATAAAATTAATTTATTCAGCAACTTCTGCATCATTAGGGAAGATGGGTAATGACAAAAATTTGTCCCCATATGCGTTTACAAAATCTAACAATTTGGAGTTACTTGAAAATTTGAAAAATTGGTTCAATTTAAAATATGAAATTATATATTTTTATAATGTTTATGGAGATAATCAAATTTCCTCAGGAAAAATGGCAACAGTAATTGGAATATTTCAAGATCAATATTTAAGAGGTAAATCATTAACAATAGTCAAGCCAGGGACTCAAACTAGAAGATTTACACATGTATCTGATACAATAGAAATTTGTTTTAAAGCTTGGAAAGCCAATAAATGCAGACACTACAGCATAAGTCACAAAAAAAAATATTCTATTATTGAAGTGGCAAAGATGTTTAATCACAAAGTTAAATATTTACCCCCAAGATTGGGAGAAAGATACGCATCAGCAATGACTAATTTGTCCCATGATAATAAAGTAATTAAATATTACGGAAAAATAAATTTGAAAGATTACATAACATCGTTTATTAGAAGTGTGAAAAAGTAAAATATGAAAATTGCAAGTTCTTTAAAGTCATTAAAAAAAAGAGATTTAAATTCTAAGCTAGTTAGAAGACGAGGAAGAGTATATATAATTAATAAAAAAAATCCAAAATTCAAAGCACGTCAAAAATAGGATGGACAACGAAAGTCATAAAAATACTTGGAATAATTTTACAAAATTCGTTTTATGGGGCTCAATAGCAGTTGTAATTATATTAGTTTTAATGGCCATATTTCTTTTATAAAATGATTATCGGATCTTTACCTGAGAATATTAAAACTGAAAAAAGAGTTGCAATTACTCCAGATGTAGTAAAAAAATATAAATCTTTAGGTTTGAATGTTCATTTAAGTAAAAATTATGCTTTGCATTTAGGTATTAGCGATGATTTATATATTGCTGAAGGTGCAAGTATTCTATCTAATAATGAAATAATATCAAACTCGAATGCAATTTTACAAATGAATATCCCTAGTGATGAAATACTAAACAAATTAAAAAAAAACCAAATATTAGTTGGTGTTTTAAATCCTTACTCAAATGAAAAAAAATTAAATGAAATAGTTTCCAAAAATATTAATTGTTTTTCACTTGAATTGCTCCCAAGGATTACTAGAGCACAGTCAATGGATATTCTTTCTTCCCAAGCAAATCTTGCAGGCTACAAAGCTGTAATTGACTCATTTGCTTTTTTTCAAAAAGCAATTCCCATGATGATGACTGCAGCAGGCACAATATCCGCAGCAAAAGTATTAGT
>CESP01053489.1_pt1 | contig 27613 bp, 27 predicted proteins | sample 531211 | NCBI WGS metagenome assembly CESP01 (sample SAMEA2622074, study PRJEB7988) | marine metagenome | biome: marine biome (ENVO:00000447); feature: surface water layer (ENVO:00002042); material: "saline water (ENVO:00002010), including plankton (ENVO:xxxxxxxx)" | depth 5 m | reverse complement strand
GATCAACAATCTTATGAGGGTGAATTTAGTTTGTACAGACCTCAACTGTTTAAAGATAATGAACCCATTGTTGATTTAGTAAAAAATAAATTACTTGAGGAGTCAATTAATCAATATAAAATTGAAGAGAGAGCAATTGTTGTTAAAAGGTTTCTTGGATCAAAAAATAAGATTGAGAGCTTGATTGAATCAATGAAGTTTGATAAAATTTCTAGTGATGAAAAAGTTAATAAACTTACTCAACAGATTTATTTTTTAACAAAGGACAATTCATTTAAAAACCTTAAGTCAATGGGAGAAGTTCTAGAAAAATCTTTCAATTATTTAATATCAAATTATGAGAGTCATGAAATGTTAAGAATCAATAAGGTTTTCTAAGTTTTAGCAACCAGTAAAACTGTAAGCTTAGTATGAAAATTGAAATTAGTAAGTGAATTGGCTGAGTTAAGATTGGAAAAGAAAAGTAATACATAGATGCTCCGATAATAATTTCAATTAATATTAAAAAATTTATCATTTTTATAAATTTCAAATCAATTTTAGATTTTTTTGCCAGAAACAACAAGTAAAAGTTGGATAAGAAAACCAATAGTGAGAATGTTCTGTGTACATAAAAATTTAATTCGGGTTTATTAAGCCAAAAATCTTTTTTTTCAAAACCAAGAATATCAATTTGATTGTCAATAAATTCCCTTACAGAAATGCCTAATGATATTTGTATAAGCATTAGGATGATTGCAATAATTAAAAAGAAATTAATTCTTGATTTCATCAGTTTTTTTAATATTATATACCATCAATAAAACTATTATAATAGCCATAAGTAAATGAGTGCTAATTTTATAAGGTGCTAAATTTGAATCAACAACTAATTTTCCCAACCATGCTTGAAAACCTATTGATATTAATATAATTGAGGTAAGTATAATAAAAACCTTCTTGTTATTTTGAAGGAAAAAGGAAAAAATGAACATGAGAAGAACTGAAAACCCCGCCAAAACACCTAGTAGTCTATTTATATATTCAAACCAAGTATGAACTACATTAAAGTCCGTATAATCATGTTTGGTATATTTTACCCAATTATTTTTTTCAAATCTTTCTTTCGAAATAAATTCAACCTTTGCATTGTAAAAGGCACCTTCATATAATATCATGATATTTTTGTTATAGTGGAAATTGGGCTTCCAAATTAGTTTGGTTTCATCAGTAGGAGGAATGTAATATCCAAAACATTTTGGCCAATCTGGACAACCCATACCACTTCCTGTCATTCTTACAGTGGACCCAGCAAAAATCACTAAGAAAACAAGCAAAAGAGATATTTTAGAAATTATAATATACTTATTTTTCATACTTCTTTAATCCTAATCCCTCTCCAACAATTATCATCAATTCTTTAGCTTGAATCGCATCATTATTAATATCACCATTTAAAATAGCTTCTTTAATTCTTTCTTTAATAAGACCAATTTCCTTACACGGTTTTATACCAAAATAATCCATTATATACTTACCTGATATTGGTGGTTGAAAGTTTCTTATTTTATCTCTTTCCTCTACATCTTTAATTTTTTCTCTAACAATCTTGAAGTTATTCAAATATTTTTTTTCAAGTTTAGCATTTTTTGTGGTTATATCTGCTTCACACAGTGTCATCAAGTCATCAATATCATCACCAGCATCAAAAATTAATCTTCTAATTGCTGAATCAGTAATCTCGCTAGAGGAAAGTATAACAGGTCTAGAGCTCAACAACACTAGCTTTTTTACATAATCTAATTTATAATTTAGAGGAAGCTTAAGTCTTTTAAAAATTTTAAAAACCATTTTTGATCCAACATATTCGTGTCCGTGAAATGACCATCCTTTTTTCTTGTTGTATCTTTTTGTTTTAGGTTTACCAATATCATGTAAAAGTGCTACCCACCTCAACCATAAGTTGTCTGTATTTTTACAAATATTATCTAGAACTTGTAGTGTATGGTAGAAGTTATCTTTGTGAGTTTTTCCTTCAATTTCATCAATGCCCTCTAGCTTTATTAGCTCAGGTAATATTATCTTAAGTAAGCCAGTTTTCATCAATAAAATAAATCCGATTGAGGGCTTTGGAGACAATAAAATTTTATTTAATTCCTCGTGAATTCTTTCCTTTGAAATAATATTAATTCTTTCTTTTTCACTTTTTATAATTTCAATATTTGAAATTTTAATTTCAAAATTTAATTGTGATGCAAATCTTACAGCTCTCATCATTCTTAATGGATCATCATAAAAAGTTATTTTGGGATCTTTTGGGGTTTTAATTATGCCTTTCTTTAAGTCATGGATACCATCAAACAAATCAATTATTTCTCCTTTGTTATCCACATTTAAAGAAATTGCAATTGAATTTATTGTAAAATCTCTTCTTGAAATATCATCCTCAAACGTTCCAATTGATACCACTGGATTTCTTGAGCTTTTTTGATAACTCTCTTTTCTTGATCCAACAAATTCAATTTCAAGGTCATTATAAGCAATCATCGCAGTACCAAAGTTTTTGAAGATTTGCAAATTAGCGCTAGAACCTAACTTTTTTTCTACTTCGCTAGCAAAAGATATTCCATCACCGATTACCAAAACATCAATGTCCTTACTTTTTCTTCCAAGAAGCAAGTCTCTGACATATCCACCTACAAGGAATGTTCTGGTTTTTAGTTTAGTTGATATATTTGAAATTATATCTATAATTTCGATATTCAATCCTTCATTGACTAACATACTCATTAACTTCTTATTAATTTTACATTGGACAACTCATCAATACTTACGATTCTAGAGGCTTTGTTTTGTTGATTTTTATCAAAATTTATACTATAATCAACAAGTTTCAACAAATCTTTATCAATTTCTTTAAAATATTTTGGAATTTTTTCACCTGAAAAATTAGCTGATGTTGATGTAATTGGTTTTTTTAGTTTATCGATGATTTGAAGACAGATTTTATTTTTTGGAATTCTTACAGCAATACTAGTTGGATAACTATCTATATTTTTACTCTTGTTAAAAATTACAGTTGTTGGCTCATTTGAGTCTAACAAATATTTTTCTGAAACATCAGGTAAATCGGTGACATAATTTTTTACCATTTCTAATCCGTTCATCAAACATATTAGAGGTGTGTTAGATTTTCTATTTTTAATCTCATTAATTTTTGAAATTGAATTCAAATTTGTTGCATCACAACCTATTCCATATACAGTGTCCGTAGGGTAAATAATAATCCCCCCTGATGACAATATTTCTAAACATTTTTTTGTAACCATTTTAATGTACTAAGCAGAAACATTATAATCTCTTAAAGCATCATTTAATGAAGTTTTTTTATTAGTGCTTTCTTTTCTTTTTCCAATAATAAGAGCACATGGCACATTGTAAGGACCTGCATTAAAATCTTTATTGATAGAGCCTGGAATTACAACTGAGTTTTCTGGAATGTAGCCTTTATAAAGTATTGGCTTTTTTTCCGAAACATCAATAATTTTAGTGGATGCTGTTAAAACAACATTAGCACCTAAAACTGCTTGTTTCTCAACCCTTACACCCTCTACAATGATACACCTTGATCCAATAAAAACATCATCTTCAATGATAACGGGAGCAGCTTGAACAGGTTCTAAAACACCTCCGATTCCAACTCCTCCACTAACATGTACATTTTTACCTATTTGAGCACAACTTCCAACTGTAGCCCATGTATCAATCATAGTTCCTGATCCAATATTTGACCCAATATTCACATAGCTTGGCATCAAGATAACACCTTTGTGAATAAAAGACCCATATCTCGCGATAGCATGAGGAACAACTCGAACTCCTTGTTCTTTATAGTTGGTTTTAAGTTTAATTTTATCATGAAATTCAAATGGTCCCAACTCGATGGTTTTCATCTCCATTAAAGGAAAAAATAAAATAACAGCCTTTTTAACCCACTCGTTAACAATCCATTTACTATCTATTTTTTCTGCAACTTTTAATTCTCCCTTGTTTAATTTCTCAAGTGTGGATTTAACCGCATCTGAATATTTTCTTTCTTTTAAAAGGTCCTTATTATTCCAAACAATTTCAATGAGTTCCTTCATCTTTTTTTTTGCAAATATAATTTATACAAAATCAATTACTTACACTTAAATATTTAATTTTGTCAAATGAGTAAGGTGTTAGCAATAGATTATGGAAAGAAAAGATGCGGTTTTGCTATTAGTGATGAAGATCAATCAATCGCATTTCCACTAGAGACAGTGGACAATAAAGAGATTTATCAATACATAAAAAATATTACTGAAAATGAGAATATTGTGAAATTTGTCATTGGTTTACCAAGAACTAATACCAATGATTTATTTAATCTTGAAAATGAAATTAAATTATTTATAAAAAAAATTAGACTAGATTATCCAAACCTCAGGATTTTCAGAGAGGATGAAAGATTCACATCTAGTATAGCAAAACTTTTAATTGCAAAATCTGATTTAAAAAAAACAAAAAGAGAAAATAAAAAATTACTTGATAAAATAAGCGCTACAATAATATTACAGTCATTTCTAAAAAAATTATAATGATATTGCCAATTTTAGCATATGGACACCCAATACTGAGAAAAAAATGTAAATCAATTGAGGAAAATTCAAAGGAGATTAAAAGTTTAATCTCTAACATGTGGGAAACTATGTATAATGCAGAAGGAATAGGATTGGCCGCACCACAGGTTGGAGTTAATAAAAAAATATTTATAATTGATGTCAATCCATTATTTCCTCAAGACCAAGAGATTTCTGATTTTGAAAAACTTAATTCCAAAAAAGTATTTATAAATCCTGAGATTACAGAGATGGATGGTGATCAATGTTATTTTAATGAGGGTTGCTTAAGTATTCCTGAGATAAGAGCTGAAATTAAAAGACCAAATATGATCAAAGTTGAATTTCTTGATGAGAATTTTAATCATAATTCAGTAATTTTTAAGGGTTTACTAGCCAGAGTAATATTACATGAAAATGACCATATAAATGGAGTTTTATTTACTGATAAAATATCCAGTTTTAAAAGAAAAATAATTCAAAATAAATTAGATCGAATTAAAAAAGGGAAAATCGAAACTGGATACAAAATGAATTTTTCATAGTGAAAGAATTAAAGAGTTTATTAAATATCATGGATGATTTAAGATCCAAATGCCCATGGGATAAAAAGCAAACAATTCAAAGTCTTAAAAACTTGACAATCGAAGAAGTATATGAATTAACTGATGCAATTGAGAGTGAAAACTTTGAAAATCTCAAAGAAGAACTGGGAGATTTATTACTTCATATTGTTTTTTATTCGAAAATCGCATCAGAGAAAAATAAATTTAATTTTAAGGATGTTGTTAATGATTTGTGTGATAAATTAATTTATAGACATCCTCACATTTATGGGGATTTAATTGTGAAGAATGAGGAGGAAGTGAAATCAAATTGGGAAAATTTAAAATCCAAGAAAACAAAAAAAAGTATACTGTCAGGAATACCCAAAAAGTTACCAACAATTCTAAAAGCTCAGAGAGCTCAGGACAAAGCCTCAAGTGTTGGATTTGATTGGAATTCAATTAATTCAGTAAAATCTAAACTAAAGGAAGAAATGAAAGAGTTAGATGCAGAGGTGAATGGTAAAAATAGAGGCAAAATTGAGGATGAATTTGGTGATGTTCTCTTCACTCTCATCAATTATTCTAGATTCTTAAAAATTGACCCTGAATTAAGTTTAAAAAAATCAACTGAAAAGTTTATTGGCAGATTTAAGATTTTAGAAAAAATTATAAAAAGCAAAAAGAAAAATATTAGTCAGATAGATAAGAACGAATTAGAGATAATATGGGAAGAGTCTAAAAAAATATTTCAATCAAATAAAATGACTTAATTTTTTCTTTTGTAAAATTAAATCCTGATTAAATTTTTCTATCTGATTGTGAACATTATTAAAAATTGAATTATCAGATTTTTCAGATTTTATAAATGTTAGATTATTCTCAAGTTGACCAATTTGCTTTTTAATCACATCAATTTTTTTCTTTATTTTCATTTTTGCTAGGTTTCTCTCCTCGCTAGACATCAGACTAGATTTTATTTTAGAAATATTTTTATCAATATCAGATTGAACATGACCCTCATCTTTAAATTTTTTGCTTAAAAAAACTGAAAGCTCATTTAATTGCTTGATTGGTATTGATACATCAATCTTCAAAAGTTTTTGAATTTCATCATCTATATTTTGTTTTGTAAGATTCTGTTTAATTTCATTAATTATTCCTTTAATTTTTTCAGTATTCTTTTTTTCAATCATCTTTTTATTGGAAATGTTTTCTCCAATCTTTTCATAGCAATGATTCAATAGTTCAAAGAAAACTTTTCTATTCTCTTTATTTTTTTTGAAAGGGACATTTTCAATACTATTAAATTTTTTCTTCAATTCTTGTAAATCCCCGTGGTTAGGTAATTTCTCTTGATCATAGGTATCTTTTAATATGTCAATTAATTCCATCTGACTACTAATGTTAGCAGAGTATTCTTTTTTTAAATTTTTAAAAAATGAGTTTTTCTCTTGCAAAAACTTCTTATTTATTTTTTTAAACTTTATCCATAATTCCTCGTTTTCTTCATGATCAACTGGACCAATATCAATAAATTTTTGTTTTAATGATTCAAACTTGTTAATTTTTTTTATCCAAGATGTTTTACCACTGCATTCTTGCTCACAAATTGATTCCATCTCGTTAGCAAAACTTTTTTTATTATCAATATAGGCATTGATGTATTTATCTTTATTGTGTAAGTATTCTTTTTTTGAAATTTTAATTTTTTTAACATATTGATCAAATTCTTCATTTAATTTTATCTCATGATTTTGTCGTGTCGGCCCAGTCAAAAAATTCCATCTTTTAATTATTTTCAGAGAATCTTTATAACCTTTAATCTTATTGCCATAATCATTTAACTTTCTAATTTTCATTATTAATTCTTGCTTTTCCAATAAGTTTTTCTCCAAATCTTTTTTTTTATAGTCGCTGTTAAGATAGACTAAATCATAATAAAGTTTTACTTGATGGTCATAGGAATTATTTAGATTAAATGCCAAGTGACTTGGAACTTTTCCAATAGTAATCCATTTCCTTCTTATGCTATTGAATATACCTTCTTTCTCTTTTAAATTCAATTCGTTTGAAATTAGAATTTTTAAATCTTCAATTAGTTTTGTTTTTTTTTGAAAATTATCTCTAAAATCTATAAATATTTTTCTTTTTTTATTCTTCATTTATAGAAAGTAATATTTCTTTAAGTTAATAATATTTTATTAACTATTCCATATCTTCCAACTTTCCTCTGCTTGGTTTTCAAGCATATTTAGACCATTTTTTATTGTTGCACCCAGTTCTTTGGCCTTCGTTAAAAATTTCGTTTTTACAGGATTATAAATTAAGTCATAGCAAAAACTCTTATCTGATATTAATTTAAAATTTATTGGGGGAAAATCATTTGTATTTGGAAATGTACCAAGCGGTGTTGTATTAATTATTAGATCAGAATTTGGTATGTAATTTTTTTGATCAGAATATTTTAAAAATTTTGGGTCAGATTTTCTGGAAAAAATTACGTATGGTATTTTTTTGCTTTGGAGTGCAAAAGCTACAGCCTTAGATGCTCCACCACTGCCTAAAATTGCTGCCCTTTTGAAATCAAAGCCTTCAATTGACTTCAAAAAACCAATGTAATCAGTGTTATAGCCAACAAGTCTTCCATTTTTAATTTTAATTGTATTAACTGCACCAATTTTTTTAGCATTCTCATCTACTGAATCTAAAAAATTAATAATTTTTTCTTTATAGGGAATTGTTACATTGAATCCATTAAAATCTTCTAATTTAATTTTCCCAAAGTCCTCAATTTTTTTAATATCACAATTAATATATTGATAATCGTCTAAATTCTCCTTTTTGAACTTTATAGAAAAATATTGTTTAGAAAATGAATAGTCTATATCTCTACCGATTAGTCCGAATCTTTTTATTTTTGACATATTTTTCAGTAAATATCATTAAAAATAATACTATTAAAATTATTAATGAGGTATATAGATCAATCAAATTTAAGTTTTCAATTAAAAGCAAATTATTCTCAAATTTTTTAACTTGGTTCCAGGGCCAAACAATTGGTAAAGTACCAATAACAAATCCAATTATCATAAAATTTAAATGCCGGGGATATTTTTGTGAAATAAAGCTCAAAAATCTTGACAGACTTATAAGACCAATCACAGAACCTATGAAAAAAGTGATTAATATTTGTAATAAAATTTCACTTACAGGAAAGTTTGTCCCAATCAAATAATTTGATATTAAGTTATAAAAATTGTTTACTGAATCAATTAGAACCAACTTATAGTTTCCTAGAATAATAAGTAAAAAAGAGCCAGAAAGTCCAGGAATTGTAATACCACAAATACTAATATAACCACAAAAAAATATAAAAATTAGATTTCTATTTTCAATCATTGGATCGACAAAACTAATTACCAATCCTAGAGTTAAACTCATTAAAAAAATTAATGATTTTGTTCTATCAATGTTATCTATTTTTTTTATTAGCAAAAAGACTGAACCTAGAATTAACCCAAAAAAACAACCCCAAACTTGCAATTGAAAATTATATAAAAAATAATCAAGAATTTTAGATGAAGTAAAGTAGCTGACTATCATGCCAAAGGATATGGTTAACAAGAAGAATGAATTAATTTCTGACAAAAAAATTTTTGGACTTTTATTTTTTAATAAATTTCTTAATCCAATCTTTTTTAAGGACATCATAAAATGATCATAAAACCCAATAATAATTGCATAAAGACCACCTGATATTCCTGGTAATTTATTAATAGTTCCCATAACAAGTCCATGTAGGAAAATTTCAATAAAAGAAGATTTGTTCCAATCTTTCATTAGGTATTTATTTTTAAACGAGAAAAAACACCGACACTTAAAACACCAATAAAAATAAAAAATATGGATGATGTGTTATTTAAAAAAAACTCTTTCAAATCTCCAAAAAAACTTAAATTATTATTAGACTCAATAAGTAATATTTTTGGAAGTGAACCTATTATTAATCCAATGATAGTAACAAACGTTTGTTTTTTAAAACTTTTCAATAAATATTTGATTATTCTTGAGAAGATGATAACACCAATTAAAAATCCTGACCCAAATATGACTATTGTAGTTATTGAGTCTAAGTCCGCTGAGAAATCAGATATTTTTTTTATTAAAAACTCATATGTTCCAAGTATAATTAATATGTAAGCACCTGATATTCCAGGAAGAATCATTGCTAAAGAACATATAATTCCACATAAAAAAATATACCAATTTGTAATTGCTGGATCAAATGATGGAGAGTTGAAAATCATAAAACTAATTATTATTGAAAAAATCAATAAAATCAGGTTAGAAAAATTTAATAGTCTTATTTTATCAATGGATCTATATAGTATAATTATACTATACAACACAAGACCCAGAAAAAAGGACCTTAACTCAATATTAAAATTAACTAACAGATAAGCTAAAAATTTACTGAAGGAAATAATACTGAATAGAATTCCACTAACTAAAATTAAAAGAAAATCAAATTTTTTTTTTTTAAAATGATTAGCTATACCACCATCAAACATGTTAAGATTTATGTTATTTATTGCCTCAATCAGATCTTCATATATGCCTGTAATGAATGCTATGGTACCTCCAGAAATTCCTGGTACTAGATCTGCAATTCCCATTAACATACCTTTAAAAAAAATAATTATAGAATTGCCTAATTTTGAAACCATAGGACTAACTTAATAATTATTAGCAATAATATTTAGGGCTTTGTTTAAGTTTTCAAGTGCTTTATCGTGATCATTTTTTCTTAGATAATGCTTTGCGATTGAAATCCATGCTTTTTCGTATAAGGGATCTTTTGAAATTATTTCATTCAAATGTTTAATTGCTTTGTCATATGCACCAATCTTTTCATAGCAAACAGAAAGTCTGTAAAGACTAAATGATGTCACGGAGCCTAGGCTCTTTAAAATCTCATAGTAGTAAATGGCTTTGTTAAAATCGAGCTTATATTCATATATTTTTCCTAATTCAACGTATGATGGTGAAAATGTTTCATCACAAATAATGCTAAATTCTTGAGATGCTATACTTTCTTTTATCATTTTCTTATCAAAATATAACTTTCCAATTTCAAACCACGCATTTTGATTATAAGGATATTTTTCTAAAAATTTATTAAGGAATGAAATTGCTTTACTCTCCATTTTTGATAACCTGTAGCAAGAAATCAATTTGTCCATATATTTTTTGTCATCAGGAAACTGCGAAATTAGCCTTTTGGCAACTTTAATTGATTTCGAATATTTATCTAAATTCATATAATTTCTGAGCATTAAATCATCAACTAAAAAAATTGTTTCGTTAATTTTAGAAAGTTTAAAAAGCAAATTATTTGAATCATTATATTTTTTAAGTTTATTTAAGATTTTAGCTTTTTGGAATATTAGATCATAATTTTCTGAATTTAGGTTTAAACAATCGTTTATGAGTTCATACGCTTCAGATTCTTTATTTTTTTGGATTAGAATTTCAGAACTTAATATGGAAATATTTATTGATTTTGGAAAAATTTGATTTGCAAGATCAATTGCCTTTTCAGCCATTTCGTAATTAGCCTCATGAAAATAATAAATAATGATTTCCTCTAATTCATTTAAATCTAAATAAACAGTATTGTCATCCTGAATCATTTTTTCAAATTTTTCTAGACTTTTAAAATTATCCCTATCTCTTTCCATATCAAAAACTCAAAATTATATACAATATGTTGTGTCGTAAACTGGAAAGATTTTCTTTATTAAATATTTATTAACATTTAATTATAAATCTCATCTAGAGTTTTCAGTATTATATCACTAGAGATTTTGATTTCTTTATCAGTAATATTAAGTGGGGGTGTTATTCTTACAGCCGTTGACTCATAGAGAAGCCAAAATAAAATCAAACCTTTTTCAAGTGATTTAATAACCAATTTCTTAGCCAGTTCATTTGATTTTAGGATCAATGCCAGCATTAGGCCTTTGCCTCTAATTTCAATTATTGCAGGATGTTTGAGTCTTTGCCTAAATTTTAGCTCTGAAATTTTAGCTTTTTCAAATAGTTTATCTCTCAAAATAATTTTTAATGTAGTCAAACCAGCTTGGGATATCACTGGATGACCTCCGAATGTTGTTATATGTCCTAAAATGGGTTTACTCTTGAGCTTATTCATTAAAGAAATATCACTAATCATTGCACCAATTGGGAAACCTCCACCCAAAGATTTACCAAGCACAAGAATATCAGGACTTATATCATAATGTTCAAAGGCAAACATTTTACCTGTTCTTCCTAGACCAGTTTGAAGTTCATCTAAAATAAGAAGAGCACCAACTTCTTTGCATTTTTTTGATATTTTTTTTAGAAAATTTTGTTTTGGTTCAATAAATCCTGCTCCACCTTGAATAGTTTCTAAAATTACACAAGATGTAGACCGATCTATTTGAGTGATGTCGTTTTCACAATTAAATTTTATAAAATCAATATTTGGTAGAAGTGGCCTATATGCCCTTTTGCGTTGTTCGAAACCAGATACACTCATAGAACCATGTGTACTGCCATGATAGGAATTCAAAGCTGAAATTATTCTTGAGCGACCATTTGCTCTTTTAGCTAGTTTCAATGCTGCCTCTATTGCCTCAGTTCCAGAATTAGTCAGATATGTGGAGTTTAAATTTTTAGGAAGTATTTTGTTTAGTAATTTACAGAGTTGAAGTGATGGCTTTTGTACGAATTCTCCGTAAACCATAACGTGAGAATATTTTTTCAATTGATTTACAATACTTTTATTTAATTCAGAATTACAATGTCCAAGGTTTTGAACAGAAACACCAGCAACTAAATCGAGATATTTTTTTTTCCTACCGTAAATATATGAGCCCTCTGCTTTGATGACCTCAATCCCTAATGGATGATTAGTTGTCTGAGCCTGAAATTTTTTAAAATTATCTATCATCATTCAAACAAATCCGATTTATCATTAATTTTTTCATTTTGCCGATTTATAAACCCTTCTAAAAATTTTTCGTTTTTATCTAAAAAGTCTTCAGGATACAAAATTCCCTCTGGGTCCGTAATAAATCTAATTTTGTCAATCCCTTTTTCTGACATTGTAATCATGATGGAGCTAGATACAGCTTTATCAACTCCAATAAGTTCATTATCATCATCATACATGTGATAAATTATTTCAGCATTTTGATCAACCTTTAAACTTTTAATTTTCCCCTTAAAAAACTTGCCCAAAATCTTAATTCCTTTAATTTGATTGTAATTATCAATGCCAAGGGTATCTTTTTCTACAATAAATCCGTTGTTTGTCACTATTAATGAATCTAATCTATTAGTTTCATTATTTTCCTTTAAAATTATTTCATCACCACTGATTTGACTGTTACCATCCCAAATAATTGGGTTGAGCATATTAATTTGTTCTTGACTCAGAACTTGCAACTCTTTTTTTTCTAATACTTTTCTTATTAGTCTTGTTAATCCTCTATTTTCATTTATGAGAACAAAATCTGATTTTCCACTCATATTTTTTTTAAAAAATTTAACATTATTAAGACCTTTAATTATTCTATTTTCTTTATCACCAACAGAGTATAATGTATCAGCTGAAATAAAAAGTGAATCAATTTCAGAAGTATTTATAGCAACAGGATTTTTAGTTACAATAGCAGAATCTTTTTTCTCGAATAACTCTGCAAATTCACCCAAAATTTGAAGCTTTTCATTTCTATCAAAAATTGAAATATTTTTTGTAGCACTAGCATATTTCATCTCATCATCAAAAAAAATACTATCCCCTCTAATTATTCTTTCATTCAAAAGGATTTTTGCATTATCTAAAAAGTGGCCCTTCATCAACTTTCCATCATAAAAACCTCTATTGCAAGTGATTTGATAGGAATCTCCCGTGATTTTGGTTGAATCTTTGAAATAGGTTTTTTCTTCCCCAACAATGTAATCCAGACTTTCTGATTCAATGATGTAGTCGGGGTTGGTTATTGTTATATCATTTCTAAACTTATATTTATCAATTTCTAAGAGATAATCCCCTTTTTTACTTTGTATTGTTGTAAGACTATCAATTATATTTCCACCATTAAAAAAAGAAGCAACATTTTTTTTTCTATCATACAGTAGTTCATTTGAATTTAATGTTGTTTTATTATTGATTAAGTAAACTTTACCATAACTAAAAAACTTTTTTATTTTTCCATCATAGTTCAGAGAGTCACATTTTAATTCCAGCGAATCACCCTGCTTTAAAAAAACATCTCCCGTGGCAATAAACTTATTTTTTCTCTGAAAAAAAATCGCATTGTTTGAGAAAATATCCATTTCATCATGTCTTAAGTGAACTTGCTTATTGGGTGAACCTTTGAGAATATTTGCGTCAGGAAATAATAATTCATCTTTATCCAAAGAGCTTGCACTAATTATTTCAATCTTTTTTTCTTGTGCAAAAAAATTTTGTGTTGAAAAAATTAAAATTATTAATGATATAATATTTAGTTTAAACAATGATGGTTTGTTTGCGGTCAGGTCCAACAGAGATTATTTTAATCTTCAACCCGACCTGTTTTTCGATAAAGTTTATATAATTAATGAAGGTATTTGGAAGGTTTTTGGGATTATTTAAATCAGTTATATCGTCATCCCAACCATCAAATTCTTCGTAAATTGGATCCAAGTTTTTGCTTTCTAAGGAGAAGGGGAGGTGATCAATTAATTCTCCTCTATACTTATATTTTGTGCATATTTTGATTTTTTTTACTCCAGAAAGTACGTCACCTTTCATTATTGCAAGCTTTGTAACACCATTGATAATTATTGAATGTTTTAAGGCAACTAAATCAAGCCAACCACACCTCCTAGGACGACCAGTAGTCGCACCAAATTCTTTACCAACTTGTGCAATTCTCTCTCCAATATCATCATGTAATTCTGTAGGAAAAGGACCACTACCAACTCTAGTTGTATATGCTTTAAAAATACCAATTACATCATTAATTTTGTTTGGTGCAATTCCTAAACCTGTGCATGCGCCAGCAGCAGTTGTTGTTGATGAGGTTACAAAAGGATACGTTCCAAAATCTATATCAAGTAATGATCCTTGAGCACCTTCCGCAATAATTTTTTTTCCATTTTTTAAACTTTCGTTAAAGAAATGCTCACTATCAATAAACTTGACCTGTTTGATGTAGTCAATTGAGTCAAAAAAAATATTTGATAATTCTTCTATATCAAAATCTATATTGACATTAAAATTCTTAATTAAATCTAGGTGTTTATTTTTAAGATTATCGTATTTTAAAATCCAATCATCCTCATCTAAATCTCCAATTCTTAATCCGTTTCTTCCTGTTTTGTCCATATATGTTGGACCAATCCCTTTCAATGTGGAACCAATTTTTTTTGCACCTTTAGATAGCTCAGAAGCTTGATCAATTAGTCTATGTGTTGGAAGTATTAAATGAGCTTTTTTTGAGATATATAATTTGTTTTTTAAGTCTACACCAACTTCCTTAAGTTTTTCGATTTCATTTTTAAAAATAACAGGATCAATTACTACTCCATTTCCCACAACATTAATTTTATTTTTGTGGAATATTCCAGAGGGTATTGTATGTAAAACATGTTTAATTCCATCAAAAATTAGTGTATGTCCGGCATTAGGACCTCCCTGAAATCTGGCAATTATGTCATAATCTTTAGTTAAAACGTCTACAATCTTGCCTTTTCCTTCGTCTCCCCATTGGAGGCCCAAAATCATGTCAATTTTCATTTCTTATTTTTAGTTGCGTAAAAATATAAAGAGTGTTTATCAACCTTCACATTAAAAATATCCTCGATGGATTCTTTAATATTTTGAATTCTAGGGTCACAAAATTCTATAACATCACCTGAATCTGTCAAAATGATATGATCATGCTGCCTGTCAAAATACGATTTTTCATAATGAGCTAAATTAGAACCAAATTGATGCTTTCTCACTAAATGACACTCTAATAAAAGCTCAATTGTGTTGTATAAAGTAGCCCTGCTAACTCGATACTTTTTTTTAATCATCAACGAGTTTAGGGATTCGATATCAAAGTGATCATCTAGGTCATATATCTCTTTAAGGATTGCATATCTTTCAGGTGTTTTTCTGTGAGAATTTTTTTCAAGAAATTTTGTGAATACATCCTTCACAACCTCTTGATTTGATTTTACTTTACTTTTAGACATAATTCAAAATTAATTATTTAAAACCTAACAACTTTATCAACCCCATGAATTTTTTTCAATCTATTAATTAATTTATCAAGTATGTTTTTATTGGAGACTTTAAGTGTTATTTTACCTTTGAAAGTGTCACCCTCGGTATCAAATGACATCTTTAACATATTTATATTAAGACTGCTTGAAATAATTGTAGTAATCTTGTTTAAAACGCCAACATTATCAATTCCAATTATTTGAATTGTAGTTCTGAATTCATGTTGTGTTGAATCTATCCATTTTGCAACTAGTATTCTGTATGAAAAATTTGATCTAAGACTGACAGCATTTTTACAGTCAGTCCTGTGAACTTTTATTCCTTCATTTACTGTCAAAAAACCAAAAACTTTTTCGCCTGGTAGTGGATTGCAACAGTTTGACAATGTATAATCCAATTTCTCTTCTTCAATTCCAAATACTAATTGATCATAATTGTCATTAATGGTTTCATTTTCTGACTTTTTAAATTTTGGAGTTATCTTTCGTCTAAAAAATTTGATAATTCTGTTCTTTTCACTACCGGCATATTTTTTTAACTCAACATTATCTATTGACCCAATTCCAATTCTATAAAACAAGTCCAATGATGTTTGTAGATTGAAATGGGCACATAGTTTGTTAATGTTATTCTCATCAAAATTGATTTTTAGTTGCTTTAATTTTCTTCTTAATATTTCTTTACCTTCATCAGCAATTATTCTCTTGTTTTCCTTCAGGGAGGACCGAATACTTTTCTTTGCAATTGAAGTTATGACATAATCTAACCAACTTGCATTTGGTTTTGATTTATTACTTTTTATTATCTCAACTTGATCACCACTTTTTAGTTTATGATTCAAGGGAACAATTTTGCCATTAACCTTCGCTCCCCGTGTCTTTAAACCTAGTTGAGTATGAATGTTGAAAGCAAAATCTAAAGCAGTAGAATTTTTTGGCAAAGATTTTAAATCACCTTCTGGAGTAAAAACAAAAATTTCATTTGAATATAGGTTTAATTTAAAATCCTCAACAAAATCAATTGCACTTGAGTCCGGATTTTCTAAAACACTTTGAAGTCTATTTAGCCATAGATCTAATCCACTTTCTTTTTCATCACCTTGTTTGTATTTGTAGTGTGCAGCAAAACCTCTTTCAGCAATCTCATGCATCCTTTCGGATCTTATTTGTACTTCAATCCATCTTTTGCTTGGACCAACGACTGTAATATGTAATGCCTCGTAACCATTTGATTTTGGATTGGAAATCCAATCTCTTAACCTGGTTGGATTTGGACGATATACATCTGTTACAATTGAATATATTTTCCATGCTAATAACTTTTCCTCTTTTGGCTTCGCTTTGTATATAATTCTTACAGCGAATCGATCATATACTTCATCAATTGAGATACTTTTATTCAACATTTTTTCACGAATTGAAAAAATTGACTTTGTACGACCATTAATCTTAAAATCTAAGGATTCAGATTTTAATTTATCAGAAATTTTTCTAGCAAAATTTCTAATGTATAAATTTTGATCATCTTTAGTCTTGCTTAGACTTGACTTAATTTGAGAGTAAATTTCTGGTTCGAGATACTTTAAACTTAAATCTTCAAGCTCAGTCTTGATTTCAAATAAACCAATTCTGTGTGCTATGGGTGCATAAATGTATAATGTTTCTGATGAAATTTTAGCTTGTTTTTCAACTGACAAAAAGTCAAGTGTTCTCATGTTATGTAACCTGTCAGCTATCTTTATAAGAATAACTCTAACATCATCATTTAGGGTCAATAACATTTTTCTAAAATTCTCAGCTTGGATTGATAATATTTTTTCTTTTTTTAGTTTAGAAATTTTAGTCAAACCATCCACAATCCTAGCAATATTTTTTCCAAAGTTTGTTTCAATATAATTTAAATCATATTCGGAATCTTCAACAACATCATGTAAAAGAGCTGATGCTATGCTTTGTGCATCGAGACCAATTTTCTGAGCAACAATTTTTGCAACTGATACGGGGTGAAAAACATATGGAATACCTGATTTTCTAGTTTGATTTGAATGAGCTTTAACGGCAAGATCAAAGGATTTCCTGATTAATAATATATCTGATTTTGATAAATCTTGATAGCTAACTTTTAATAATGATTTGTACTCACTAATTAATTTTCTGTTCAAAGATTTCTCAGATACTAATTCCACTACTTAAATTTAAGAGATTTTTCTTTGATTAACAGACTCTGCTAAAATTATTGACGTTGCAACTGACAAGTTTAGTGAATCAACATCTCCATACATTGGAATTCCGATAACAGAATCTGACATTTTTTTAAAATCATTACTTACTTTGGATTTTTCAGGGCCCATCACTAGAGCAATTTTTTCCTTAAGATTTACTTTGTTGTAGGGAATTTTTGCATCAACATCAGAGATAATAATCTTGAATTTTTCTTTTTTTAATAGGATTTTTATTACTTCAAAAGAGAATTTAAATACATTAAGTTTGAATACTGCACCGAGGCTTGACCTAATGATGATTGGATTGTATATATCTAGATTAGTTTCAGCAATAATTATGTTTTTAAAACCAAAGGCTTCATAAGATCTGAAAATGGCTCCAACATTTCCAGGCTTTTCTGGTCTATCCAGTATCAGAACAAACTCATCTTTTGAAAACTCCATAGCATTTATTTTATTCATTTTTTCATTAAAAATCCCAAAGATTCCTTCCGGATTTCTCATAATTATTTGAGACATGATTTTATTATCGATTAAATAATCTGCTTTTAATGAGTTTCTTTCCAAAATTTCATTCATGTTGGATGAACAATAAATTGAATCAACAATAAAACCTGATTCAATACAAAGCATCAATTCTTTTAAACCTTCAACAAAAAACTTTCTTTCTTTTTTTCTAAATGAGTTGCTCGATCTAAGCTTTTTTAGGTACTTGATTTTGATGTTTTTTAAGCTGGATATTATTTTCATTAGTCTTGATTCAAAACTAGTGAAAATCACATATCTTTGGTACAGCTTTCTATGAAAAAAGTTTATCTCGACAACGCAGCTACAACACAGTTAAATCAAAAGGTTGTTGATGAGATGACTTCAGTTCTCGTTAATTCATATGGTAATCCATCATCAACACATTTTTTTGGGAGAGATTCAAAAACTATAATTGAACTTAGCAGAAAATTTATTGCGAATATCTTTAAAGTTAAACCAAAAGAGATTTTTTTTACCTCTGGAGGAACTGAATCAAATAACATGATTATCAAATCCTGTATTGAGCACGGGGTTGAGAGAATTATTACAACAAAAATTGAACACAAAGCTGTATTAAACCCAGTTTTAAATCTTCGCAATGAAAAAAAAATTGAGTTGGAATTTTTAAATATTGACCATGAAGGTAACCCAGACTTAAATGAACTTGAATCACTTTTGTTAAAGCCAAAAAAAACACTTGTGAGTTTAATGCATATAAACAATGAGATAGGAACTATGATAGACCTTAAAAAAATTGCGAGTATATGTCATAGTCACAATGCTATGTTCCATAGCGATACTGTCCAAACCATAGGACACTTTCCATTAGATTTATCATTGATAAACATCGACTTCATTACATGCTCAGCGCATAAATTTCATGGTCCAAAGGGTGTTGGTTTTGCATATATTAATGAAAAAAATAAAGCCTATCCTCTCATCATGGGTGGTGAGCAAGAGCGTGGATTGAGAGGTGGAACAGAGAGTACCCACAATATTCATGGTTTAAAAATTGCCTTGGAGGAAGCTTATAATAATCTTTTGGATGATCAAAAAAAAGTAAAATCGCTTAAGCAATTATTTTTAAAAAAAATACATGAATCAATCGAAAATGTAGAGATAAATGGTAACCTTAATGAATCAAGTTATACCATTTTAAATTTGCGCTTCCCGATTCCAAAAGACAAAAAAGACCTGATTAATTTTAAGCTTGAATTAGCTGGAATTGCGTGTTCATCAGGAAGTGCATGCCAATCTGGATCGTCTGAACCTTCACATGTATTATCTGAAATATTAACTACAGAAGAGATGAAAAAAATTTCATTGAGATTTTCTTTTTCAAAATTCAACTCAAAAAATGAAATAATTTATGCCGTAGATAGACTAAAAAATATCCTATCAGAGTGTTAAGCTCTTATTTAGTGTTTTTACATTCCCAACTAAGTCCTCAACTACAACCCTAATATTAATTTCCTTTTTAAAATTTTCTAAACCATTGAATGAACAAAATATTTCATTTCTTTTTGGTTCATACTCAAAAAGGTGCCAATTACCATTAACGAAAACATCATATTTTTTTATTCCTGTTTCATCATCTTTTATTTGGAAACTTAGTTTATTTTTTCTGTTAAGTTGCTTTACAGTTGGAGCAATTGAGTCGATGTCCTCATAAAATTTTCCAAGATTATTTGTTTTAAACTTAAAATTATTTTTAATCTTGGTATGACCAGCAAAATTTTTGTTTCCTTGAAAATCCTCATGTGCTATATAAGTCTGTTTAGAATTTTGAAACTTTTGAGGCATCAAAATTTCTATACCTTTAAATGCATAAACTTTTGGATTAATTATGTTGAGGGTATCCGCCGAGTAACTGATATCTAAAAAAGTATCGTTATTAAAAGTGTTCTTTTTTATTTTAACCTCTACACCATTTTCGTAAAAATTAAAATCATTTGTTTTTTTAATTAATGAATTGAAATGACTAAAGTTGTCATAATAATAGTCTAAACTGTCATTCGTTCCTATTAAATTTATATTGACTTGTGTTTTATTATTTGAATAATCACTTAATATAATATTAATTTTAATTGAGTCGTTCTCGGCGACATCAATAACCCCTGAATTTTTAGATTTGATAAAGTTTGTTTTTAACCCACTTTCGCTGAAAATCTTTATTAATCTTGATTTTTTATCCACATAGTATCCATAATCCATTAATTTCATTTGGTATGCTTTCTCATCAAAGGAAAAGTTATCAAATTCAATTTCAAATTCAGTTGAACCATTTTTAATTAATTTATAATTATAAGTACCATTGATGTTGTAAGATTTATTTTGTCTATCATCTGAAATTACTCCAAAACCAAAACTACCATTTGATTTTATTGGTTCACTTTGGAATGTATTTGACGAAATTCTTCTAATATTAATCCTTTTTCTTTTGTTAAGCGTATCTCCAATCTTGTAGAGAAATAGTCCTCTAACAGTGGGAGGAATTGTATCATCAATTGGATATCCAAAACGTAGAGGGTTGATAGGTAAATTTTCTGAGGATTTTCTAATTTCAAAATGCAAGTGCGGTCCAAATGAACTTCCTGTATTCCCTGAATAACCAATCACATCGTCTTTACTTATTATAAATTCATCTTTCTTGAAAAACTTATTAATCACAAATGATTTTTTTTGATATTGATAAGCATTTATGAGTTTTTCTATTTTCTCATTAAATCTACTGAGATGAGCATAAACTGATGTGAATCCATTGGGATGTGTGATATAAATAGCTTTTCCAAAACCACTTAATGAAATAGAAATTCTTGAAATATAGCCATTATCAATTGACTTGATTTCAACCCCCTCTTTTCCTAGTGTTTTAATGTCGATTCCTGAATGAAAGCCACTTGATCTTAATTCACCAAAATTTCCACTAAGCTTGAGTGGAATTTTAACCGGAGGATTCGCTTCCTCAACGACTACTTGAGAATTGACAATGGATAAACCTAGAAAGAATAATATAAAAAATAAGTTTTTCAATTAAAGCCTTGCATTTAATAACAACTAAAATTAAATTTAGAGATATAAAAAATAAATTGAAAGATTCATCTCAAAATATTGAAATTTTATTTGATAAAGTAAATTCACTCATTGAGAAATACAATAATTTAAAATCAGAAAATTTAGATATTAAAAATAAAATGAATTTGTTAAAGAATCAAAATGAAAAGCTTGTTGAAGATTTAAGAAATTCAAAATTAAATTATCAATCGCTAAAGATTGGTAAATCTCTGGAATCAAATAATAAACATTATGTCAAAAAAAGAATTGATAAAATGATTCAGGATTTAGATTTTTGCATCACGAATCTTTCATCTTAAAATGAAACAAAAAATTAAATTAAATATTGGAAACAGGATTTATCCATTGAGTGTCAATGTTGAGCAAGAGGAAGTTTTGAGAAAAGCTGCAAAAGAAATCAACGAGATGATAACAAAATATGAAAAAAGCTATGCAGTTAAAGATAAACAAGATAGTTTAGCAATGTGTGCTTTAGAAATTTTTACGAATAATAAAAAAATCACAATGGATCAATCCAAATTAGGAACAAGTACAGAAGAAAAACTTAAAGAACTCATTGAATTGATTGATAAAAATATCAATTAACTACGATCTTAACATATTGACCTTGGGCAGATAATCATTGGTAAACTCAACACTAATTTTATTAAAAAAGGTGAGTCTGTTTGCTAGAGCGTGCCTGAAAAGGATTATCGAATATTCAGTTAGCCTTAAACCTGTATAAACAGAGTTTATGCAATCTTTCTGCCTTTAGGTCTTTTTTATAGTTATGCCATTGTCAAGTTCTGCAAGGATTGGCATGGCCTCTTTTCCAAATTTTCTTTGATAAGCTTTACAAGATTCATTCACAAATTGGTCTACAAAGTCATTCTGGATCAAGTTTATTGTACAACCACCAAATCCACCTCCCATCATTCGTGAACCAATAATTTTCTCGTGCCTCATAGTTAATTCAACTAAAAAATCTAATTCTTCGCAACTAACTTCATAAAGTTTTGATAACCCAAAATGTGATTCATACATCAAGTTTCCTAGATCAGAAAGTTTGTTCTTTACCAATAATTCAGCAGACTTTATGGTTCTTAAATTTTCTTTTATGACAAAAGATGCTCTATTGAATAGTGTCTTAGATAAAAACTTTTTATTATTATTTAGTATTTTTTCTGGAACCTCACATAGAAAATTGAAATTGGCATCAGCATTCTTATTAATAATTTTTAAAGCTTCATTACATTCATTTACTCTTTCATTGTAAGCAGTATTAGCAAGGTTGTGCTCCACATTTGTATTTAACAAAAGAATTTTAAAATTTTTTAGGTTGGAGGGGATGTGTTTGAATTCTCGATTTTGGCATTTTAATAAAATCAAATGATCTTTTTTCCCATTTAAAATAGTGAATTGGTCCATTATTCCACCCTTTAGTCCAATGTAGTTGTGTTCAACGTCCAAAACAATATCTACAATTTCATTATTTGAAAGTTTCAAATCATTTAACTCAATTAGGCCTTTAACGATTCCACATATAAGTGATGATGATGAACTAATTCCAGCACCAATTGGAAGAAAACTGCTGATCTCACAAGAAAAAGTGCTCAAATTCAAAAACTTTTTATTTATTAAATTATTTACTGCACCAATGATGTAGTTTTCCCAATGAACTTTCCGGGGACTTAAATCTTCAAAACTAAATTTAAATTCTTTAGCAAGTGTTATTGACTTTACGTGACAATCTATTCCATCAATTTTGTGAAATTTAAATCGTATTTTTTTATCTATAGAGCCAGGCAATACACATCCACCATTATAGTCAACGTGTTCACCAATCATGTTAATTCTACCTGAAGACTCTATGATTAAGCTACTCATTTTTTAAGTTTTTTTCCCATATCCATGATGATTTTAAGGCATCTTCTACGGAGTATTTACATTCCCATCCTACATTTTTTAAAATTTTTGATACATCTGCAAAAGCAATTACAACATCACCTTTTCTTCTTTTACCAATCCTGTAGTTGATTTTAATATTATTAACCTTTTCAAATAAGTTAATTAATTCCAAAACTGAAAGTCCTTTTCCTGTACCTACATTATAAAATTCGTAATTAGCTTTATTTTTTTTCTGAATTAAGTATTCCAAACACGATACATGAACACTAGCTAAATCCTCTATATGAATATAATCCCTAATGCATGTTCCATCATATGTGTTGTAGTCGTCACCAAATACAACCAATTGGGCTCTTTTTCCAATTGCAGTTTGTGTAAGAAAAGGAACTAAATTTTCAGGTTTGCCAAGCGGAAGTTCTCCAATCATTCCTGATTTATGGGCTCCTATGGGGTTAAAATAACGCAGTGTTACATTATTAAAAAGAGGATTAGCGTTGCAAAATTTTTTTAAAATACCTTCACAAATTTGTTTTGTTTCACCATAAGGAGATTCACTTTTTTTAATAGGGAAATTCTCTGTTATAGGCATTCTATCAGCTTGACCATAGACAGTGCAGCTTGAGCTAAATATAAAGTACATTTCTTTGTCAATATTTTCTAGCAAATTTTCGAGAGCACCAATATTGTTCTTAAAATATTTTTCGGGAAAATTTACACTTTCATTAACAGATTTATGAGCAGCAAAATGGATAATTCCATCAAAATCAAAATCTCTGAAAAGTTTTTTAACTTCAATTTTATCTTTTAGATCAATTATTTCAAGCTTGGGATTTTTTCCTGTAATTTTTTTGATTTTATCAAAGACATTTAATTTGGAATTTGACAAATCATCAACTATCACAACATCAAACCCTTTCTGTAAAAGTTCCACAGCTGTATGCGAACCAATATAGCCCAAGCCACCAGTTACTAGTATTTGCATTTATTCAAGAATAAGTTCTTTAACCTCTCCTAAATCATCTCCTGTTATTTCTTCATACCTTTTAATCATATCATCCAATTTTTCTGGATATTCATTAGATAAATCATATTCTTGAGACACATCTCTATCTAGGTTGAACAAAAGATGTTTTTTTGAGTTACCAACTTCAATATTCACAGATTCATTTAATGGTGAGCCTTTGTATGGTGGTATCATAACCCAGTTGTTTTGACGAAATGCTGTTCTCGACGTTGCTTCTAAAACAAACTCTGTTCTTCCTTTTCCTTCGTTTCTAAAAAAAACATCAGACAAATCAATACCATCTTTTGATGTTATTTCAGAACCAATTAGTGAAGAAAATGATTCTAGAAAATCAATTTGTGTTACCAATTCATTTGATACTTGAGGTTTTATTTTTCCTTTCCAATATGTTATAAATGGAACCCTAGTACCAGCCTCAAACAAACTATATTTTCCTCCTCTTAAACCACCAAAAGGGTCATGTTCACCTAATTTCTCAACGGCTTCATCATAATATCCGTCATTTAAAACCGGTCCATTATCGCTTGATATAATTATAATTGTATTATCAATTAAACCTTCATCTTCCAGGTATTTGTACATTTCACCTATGCACCAATCTGCTTCTACAATTACATCACCTCTTGGTCCCATTCCTGAAGATCCTTGAAATCTGGGGTGAGGAGTTCTTGGTACATGAGGTTGTTGCAGTGTGTAAAATAAAAAGAAAGGTTCTTCTTTTACCGAGCTGATGTATTTCTTGGCTTCATCCAAAAACTTATCTGCCATGTCAATATCACTCCACATTGCACTTTTTCCTCCCTTCTGAAATCCAATTCTGGGTACACCATTCACTATTGATGCATTGTGCCCGTGGTGCCACATCATTGATAATAGCTCAGGGTTTTTAAGACCACTTGGTAAACCATAATCATTACCCTTGAAATTGATTTCAATTGGATCATTGGTGTCTAAATTAACAACGTATCCATTTTCAATATAAACAGTTGGCACTCTATCTTGAGTATCTGCCATGATGAATGAATGGTCAAAACCTAATTCATTTGGTCCTGGACTAATAAATTCGTTGTGATTAACAGGACCATCGCCAAGACCCAAGTGCCATTTACCAACAATACCTGTTTGATAGCCCATTGATTTGAACATTTTTGGAAGTGTCACTTCTGTTGTATCAATGATTAGGTTTGCTCCCGTTAAAATTTTAGCATTCTTATTTCTCCATGGGTAGGTTCCTGTCATTAGTGCATATCTACTAGGACTACATGTTGCAGAGCTTGCATATCCATTTGTAAATCGGATACCATCATTTGCAATTTTATCAATGTTTGGAGTTTGCAGTGTACCTTTTCCGTACGAACTTACATCACCATAACCTAAATCATCTGCGTATATGATGATAACATTTGGCTTGGGCAAGTCAATATTATTACAAGAAAAGAAGCCTATAACTATCGATGCAAGGATAAATTTTTTCATAAAAATAATTTTTTAAATTAGTTGTTATTCTAATACTAACTTAATGAAAAAAATATTTCTATTTAGTCTGTTGGTCCTTTTTTCGTGTGACTTGAAAAAGGACAGTCTTCCGAATGTAATTGTGATTTTGGTTGATGATTTGGGTTATGCTGATTTAGGCTTTACGGGTTCGAACGAAATTTCAACTCCTAATATTGACGGTTTAGCAGAAAACGGTGTAATATTTACAGACGGATATGTTTCCTATGCTGTTTGCTCACCAAGTAGAGCTGGACTAGTAACTGGTAGATATCAAGACACTTTTGGTTATGGATTAAATGCCTTGTATACTCCCAAAGATCCTAATATGGGGCTTCCATTGTCTGAATTTACCATTGCAGATTTATTTAAAACGAAGAATTACAAAACTTTAGCTGTTGGAAAGTGGCATTTAGGAGCTCATGAATCACTTAGACCATTAAACCGCGGATTTGATGAGTTTTTTGGTTTTTTAACAGGTGGTCACCAATATTTCCCTGAGCAGTGGAATTTAGCTGATGAAACAGAGGTTAAGTGTAATTTTTGTGCTTACAGAACTAAATTATTGAGGAATGAGGAAAGGATTGATGAGAAAGACTATTTAACTGATGCTCTTTCAAGAGAAACTGTTAGCTTCATTCAAAGAAGTTCAAATTCTCCTTTTTTTATTTATTTGGCATATAATGCTCCACACGGACCACTTCAAGCTACAGAAAAATATTTAAAAAGATATCCGCATATCAAAGATAAGAGAAGAAAAACCTACGCTGCTATGGTAAGTTCGATTGATGATGGGGTGGGTGATATTGTATCAGCTTTAAAAGAAAATAATATTTATGATAACACCATTATATATTTTTTATCAGACAACGGTGGAGCTAAAAGTAATGCATCAAATAATACACCATTAAAATCTCATAAAGGAACCCTTTATGAAGGAGGAGTAAGAATACCATTTGTTATGCAATGGCCGGATGAGATTGAAGGTGGAACTATTTTCACAAAACCAATAATATCGTTAGATATATTTGCAACAAGCAAAGCCATTATAAACCCAGATTTAGAGTTAAAAAACGAAATTCATGGAAAGGACCTTTTACCATTTATTAAAGGTTTTGATAATGGTTATCCACACGAATATCTTTATTGGCGAAATAATGGGCATCAACCTTATATTGAAAATGGAGTTAGAGCACGTTACATAACTCACGCAGTCAGATCCAAGAATTATAAAATGTTTATTAGACGTGGGGACTCAATGCTATTTGACTTGAATTCTGATATAGGGGAGAAAAATAATATTATAGAAAAAAATAGACCACTTTTCAATGAACTTGTAAAGAAAAGTGTGGAGTGGAATAAAACTTTAATGGATCCCATTTTTTTAGGCCTCAGAGATGATGAGCTCTATAATAAACTTAATCCTGATAGATATATTTATTAATTGTTTTTGTAATATTCTTCTTTAGATTTTGAGAATCCAATTTCATAACCTTCTAGCATTCTTTTGTATTCTTCAGGTCTATTTTTCTTAATCCACTCAAGAATAACAACTGATTCAGCAATAATAGGTTCATATTCATCAGACATGGGCTTATATCTTTTATTATATTCTTCCATGTCAATTCTAAATTTATTCAGGACCTTTTTAAATGATGGGTCTAAAGCAAGGTTATTTATTTCGTGTGGATCATTTTCCAAATCATAAAGTTCTTCTAAATCTTTTGATTCCTTGAAGAAGTGTAATTGTGCGTTAGTGAGTAAATTCTTAGATTTTGCTGCTCGCATGATATGTACAGCTGGGCGATAAAATTCTAAGTATGCTTGACCTGCATCATATGGGATTTCTGGCTTATAATTCCTAATATATTTCCATTTTTTTGTAACAATTGCTCTTGATTT